>Ga0335081_10000063_pt1 | contig 207155 bp, 188 predicted proteins | sample Lox_Sample_35_FD_206713 | JGI IMG/M metagenome (GOLD analysis project Ga0335081, IMG submission 206713) | Soil microbial communities from Loxahatchee National Wildlife Refuge, Florida, United States - Lox_Sample_3.5 | ecosystem: Environmental > Terrestrial > Soil > Wetlands | place: USA...
AAAAGCCATCGGTAGACTCGTTATCGTCGCAGCTCGCTGTGACATGGGGGGTGCTCCGTTGTGTGCTTGGCAGCCACAGTTGGAGTACCCCCCTTCCTCGCCTGACACAGAACCCCTTACGTCACCGGCGTCCTGGGTCAGCTTGTGACACTAGTGTTAACGCTATAACATAGGGCCAGTTTCACCTTTTTCGCGCCGCAACAGACTGTCGCTGCGACGCCATTGCATTTAACTTTGAAGATTGCCTCCTCCGGACCGCGTTGAGACGGGTATCGGTGTTCTCCGGACAATATCGCCGGCAAGTCGATGAGCCCGGCGGGCCGGGTGGTTACGGGCTTGCAATCGCCACAATAACGCCGCGACTAGCGTCAGTCCGAGTAGCAGGACCAGCCCGTCTCCGAACGAAAATCCGAAGCGTCGAGGTCGGCTGGCGATCGGGTTGTTGTGAGCTTTTTCTTGTGAGGAAATTGGTGCACTCCCGTACGCACTAACCGACGCCACTGCCGATCAACTCCAAACCATGAGCCCAGCAGCGAGCACGGTGCAGGTATGTACGCGTAGGCGCTCCAATTTCCACTGAGATGGAAAGTCAACCTTACAAAGTATGGTTTAGGCGGACGGTGTACCGCTACTTTCGCATAATGCTAAGGGCTGTCACAAAGTCTCGCCACTATCGCAAAACTCTTCAAGTTAGCTGCTGGAGTACGCGGCTTTTGCTTTGGGCGATGGCGAGCCCAAGTACGCTCGCGCATATCAGGCCGGCGGCATTGCCGAACATCCCGCTGTTGACGAACGCCAGAAGCAACATGGCGATCAGGCAAGCTGCGCCCATGGCGGAATAAAATGAATCGCGGCCGCGGTAGAGCGCTGCGCGCAGCAGCACGATGATGGCCGCAAAGATGGCCGCCGTTATTAGCCAAAGCATGGGCCGGCCGAGCTCGATGGCGAGGTTTGCTGCCGCGGTGCTTTCTGGCATGTCCAACTGCGGGTCGCCGATCTCACGGTAAACTGGCGTAATCAGAGCAAAGGTTTCGGCGCCGGTGCCCAAGGCTGGCGCATCCTTCAGCACCCTTTCAGTGACTGCCGACGGCGAGTTCGAAAATGCGAGCAGGGCGGTTCGGTCGTGCTCGGTAGGTTGGGCAGCTAGAACGAGAATAGCGACCACTGCCGAGAAGAGGGCGGCTGTTGCTATGCCCGCTGTGCCCCATCTGCCAAGGTCAAACCAGCGAATGACCATGAGCAGAAGGACTGCTGCGATACCGCATCCAGCCGCTATAAGCCCGGCGAGAGCTCCCTCGAGAGCCAGGGCCGACAGGCAGACGAACAGCGCAGCTCCGCCAGCAATAAGGGGGACTAGAGGTCGTTTCCTTGGGGAACGTTCTGGAGCGCGGTGGCGCAGCTGAAACCGCTCCACCCCGCAGAAACAAGAGGCTGTTGCGATAATCGCGCCCATCGCTACGCAGTCGATCGTTTGTGCCTGCATGAATTGCGGAAGATCCATCATAATGAAGAGAATGCGGGTGATGGGGATCAGTGCTATTGCCGCGCTCACGGCAGTCAGCGCGAGCAGCACGTTTTCTGCGCGAGCCCTATCGACGCCTACTGCGGCTGAAACCGCAACTACCGCGCAAAACGTCAGATATTGGCCAAGGGCGATGAGGGTCTCGCCGGGATCAATGCTGATCGAATTCCAAAGCGGGTGACCCAATGCCGCCTGCGCGCTCGTCCAAATGGGGTGGGCGAGTGCGCGCAGCGGAAGCACCTGAAAAATGATCCAGAGCGCGGGCACGGCCGCAACGACAGCGACTAGGCGGATCACAGAGACAAGGAATTGAGTTTCGCCCGGCCGTAAGCTGATCGCCGTGATGACCAACGCGATCGCGATGCCGCCTGCGAGGGCGCCTTGCACGATCAATCCGTCCCACAGAAGTATGAGCGGGGACGTCGCAATGAGGGCAATGAGTATTATACGGGCTTGAGGCACGGTGTCGGTTCGGCTGTAGCGATGCCGGCCGACCTTGCCTAGCAGCTATTGTTTAAACAAGCCTCTAGGTGTCAGGTTTGCTGCTGGTCAACCGCTGGCGGCTACGGGGCAGGGTGCCGGACCGGGAGAGAGCCGCCAAAAGGAGCCATCCGCAGCCGAGCGGCTCGGGTGTTGGCCAAAATCTCGCGGACGCCCAGGCCCAGCAAGTATCCGACCTGTAGGCCAACGATGCTCATGATTGCGGTCAGGGCGAGCATCGAAGCTGTGTCAGCGCGGGCGAGACCGTTAGCGATCGTCACAACCAACGCAATGGCGGTCGCCGGGACCAGAGCAAGAACCTTGACCCGCTGTCCGAGAACCATTCCGGCTAGTACGCTGAGGAGTGTGAGAGAAAACATTGGGGGCCTCCCGACGGCTCAGCCTCAGCCCAATTCGTTAACTTTCTCTTTTTGTGCGACGCAACAAAAGCAATACGACGAATCAAGCCGTTGTGCATAAGCGAGTCTGGCGGTTTTTGTTCCGGGAAAAAAGGAAGATGCGCTGGCTTGGGCCGCCCTCAAGCGGTGGGCCCTTACTGCGGCGGGCAATTGGAGCGAAGCAACTGCAGGCCGCTGCGAAGCCCGGTCAGCGGAATCACGCCGTCAATGTGTGATTCCTGGTCGCGGATCGAGACCTTTAGCTCCGGAACGGTCAGCCAAGGTTCTTCCGCAAGCGTGCTTGCTTCAGCTGGAAGTGAAATCAAAAGGCCTGGAGATAAAACACTGGCGGCAAACGTCACCTTGGCCGAGCCAGCGCTCAACGTGATCTGAGGACGTGCGCGGGGTGGAAGAGGTTCTATAAGGGCAAATACTATCTGGAAGGACCCGCCATTACAGCGAAGCATGAGACCAGCAAAGTTTAAGTCCGATCGGGAGATATCGGCGGTCTGCATGATTGAGATAATTTCCCGGCCGTCCGCAGGATTCTTCGTGCGGACCAACTTCCAGCCGCTGGTCAAGGCATGCTGATCGGATTGCCCTGTAGAAGTTGATGTCGAATGCTCATAGCAGGATAGGCGGAGCTTCTCGTCTGTGATGGCGCGGCAACGCGCAAGTGGGCTCGGCGACGGCTGCTGATTGGGTGACTGCGCCTCAGCCGGTTCGGGAAGCCAAACCAGGCAGAGTAATGCCGCCAAGACTTGCGACGATAGCGTGCACAGCCATCGTGATCGTGGACGGCTCATCGCATTGACCATAACATCGCCAGAATAGCGCCCGCGGTGCCTATCATTTGCGCGTGTTATCATAACATTGTACTGCTATAACATACCGGCGGATTGCCGCGAAACAAGATGGCAAGCCAAACAGGGCTAGGCTTATGCGCGTAGTAATGATTGGGACGGGGTATGTGGGGCTGGTTTCGGGCGCTTGCCTGGCCGACTTTGGTCATCAAGTTTTCTGCATCGACAAAGACAAGACAAGAATCGAATCATTACAACGTGGCAAGGTTCCCATTTACGAACCGGGTTTAAAGGAACTCGTCGAAAAGAACACTGCGGCAGGACGGCTGCGCTTCGCCACTGATCTGACTACGCCGGTCGCGGAGGCTGATGCAGTCTTCATTGCAGTTGGTACGCCATCCCGGCAGAGTGACGGCCATGCCGATCTTTCCTACGTCTACGGTGCAGCGCGTGAAATTGCCGGATGCTTGAATGGCTTCACGGTGGTCATCACCAAGTCGACCATGTCGGTTGGGGCAGGGGATGAAGTGGAGCGGATCATCCACGAGGTATGTCCGACGGCAGACGTTGCTGTGGTTTCGAACCCTGAGTTCTTGCGTGAGGGGGCCGCGATCTACGACTTCAAGCATCCAGATCGGATCGTCGTTGGCACAGACAATGAGCGCGCTCGACGAATCCTGGCAGACATTTATCGGCCACTGAGTCTCAATCAATCCGCGCCGATACTGTACACGTCCCGCCGAACGGCCGAGCTCATTAAATATGCGGCTAATGGATTTCTTGCGACAAAGATCACGTACATCAACGAAATTGCCGATCTTTGTGAGAGGGTCGGTGCCGATGTGCAAGACGTTGCGCGTGGTATCGGCATGGATAACCGGATTGGTTCGAAATTTCTCCATGCGGGACCTGGCTTTGGTGGTTCGTGTTTTCCGAAAGACGTACGTGCCCTGGTCAAAACCGCGCAGGATCATGACGTTGACTTGCGCGTCCTAGAAGTAGTCGGTGCGGTCAACGAGACCAGGAAACGCGCGATGGCGCGAAAAGTATCGGCGATGTTCGCCGGCAGCTTGCGCGGCAGGACGGTGGCAGTGCTCGGGTTGGCGTTCAAACCCGATACGGATGACATGCGCGAGGCGCCGTCGATTGCACTGATTACTGCTTTGCAGGACATGGGGGCACGGGTCCGTGCGTTCGATCCAGCCAGCATGGATCAAGCGCGCTCTATTTTCAAAAATGTAAGCTACTTCGATGATCCTTATGAGTGCGCCGACGCCGTTGACGCGCTGGTGATTGCTACGGAGTGGGAGCAGTTCCGAGCGCTGAATCTCGAGCGCTTACATGACATCATGGCCTGTCCGGTGATCGTCGATCTCCGTAACATTTATCGACCGGAGGAGATGAGCCGGCACGGATTTGCTTATGCCTCGGTCGGGCGGTCAGCGACGCCGATAGCCGACGCCCAGGACCTCACGCTGAACGGGTTAGCATCATTGATCAAGGCGCGCGTCACCACGCCAATGCTCGATCCGCAGTGATGGGTTAGACCCACCCCGTGCCGTTCCATCGCTCCGAGATATGGACATTTTCGGTCTGCACGGATTGATCGGGTAGGACCCTCCAGGCGGACCAGCTATTGCTGCTAAGCGGTCCACCGCTTAAGCTGCAGGTCGTCGCAAACTGAGGAGGTTGCCCCCGATGCGAACATTATTGCTAGCGGTCGGGGTCTCAGTAGCCGCAACTGCGCTCTCCTACTTTCCGCTACAGGCCACCGAACTGCGGCCGCCCAGGGTGATCTCCCATCCGGAGCGTGACTGCGATCCATGCGGATGCCTGGCGGTAGCGTACGCGTATCATCGTGAGCTGCGGTCGACGTATGGCCTCGGGTTCGACCCGCGGAACTACGATGCCACGCAGCCGCATTACTACTTTGGGCGGATCCGGGCTTACCCCCGGTATTTCGTCGAAGGAGCCGCTGCACCGGCCGATTGTTGGGGCTGATTGCGCGACCGCGGCTCAAGAAGGGGCGGGTCCTGATTGGGCTAACACCTCGCATTTTACGGGCTAAGAACGGCCGTCCAGCAGTTCTTGTGAACCGTCGCAGAGAATTGCCGGCCCTGCGCCACAGCGCATGGTTGAGCGTTTTTGACCCGCCAGAGCCCCCTCTGACATGAGGGTGCGCAGCCTGTTTCCCATTAACCATAGTTGCTGCAAAGGTCTCCAATCTTATGTGAAGCCATTTTGTTAATATGTGTTATTCATGCAACAGCTGTAAAATGAATGGAGCGATGCACATCGTTTGCGCGCGCCAGAGCTAGGACGTTCGCGGAAGTTGCGTAATAATACCAGCTGGGGCGCAGCACGGGTCGTGGGGGTATGAGGGGATTCGTTCCCAGGTTGGCTGTCTTTGCGGTCCTCGGCGGGGCTTTGCTCACCGTCGGGTGCGGCAGTCTCCTATTGCCCGCATCTGGGCCCAACTCGATCGTCGTGAGGGCGGGCGCGCCGTCGGATGGCCCGCCCTACGGATTGGTCAAGCTTACTCCGCACGTAATCAAAATCCTTGAGGAATACGGGCCTCTAACTCTTTCGGCTACGTTTGGCGATCGTCGGCCGCCGCCCGAAATACACTTCGGCATCGGAGATATCGTAAGCGTAACAATCTTTGAGGCGGCCGCGGGCGGCTTGTTCATTCCCACCGAGGCAGGCGTGCGCCCCGGAAATTTCGTCACGCTTCCTAATCAGCCAATAGACACCAAGGGCTTTATCTCCGTTCCCTACGCCGGTCTCGTACCGGCAGCAGGGAAGACGCCCTCACAGGTCGACCAAGAAATTGTGGATCGCATTAAGAACCGAGCCATCGAGCCGCAGGCAGTGGTGGCGCTGGTTACCCAAAACACTTCGCTGATCACGGTCATCGGGGAAGTCAATAACCAGTTCCAGCCGACAGGTCGCATCGCGGCGCAGCCCGCGGGCGAGCGCTTACTCGACGTAATCACCCGCGCCGGCGGAATTAAAGATCAAGGCCAGGACCTGTGGGTGGTGCTCGAGCGACACGGTAAGCGTGCCGCCGTTCCATTCGGATCGCTGATCTATGAGCCAGGCAACAACATATGGGCTTGGCCGGCGGATACGATCTACCTCTACAAAGAGCCGCAGACCTATCTTGCCTTCGGTGCTTCTGGTCAACAGGGTGAATTTCAGTTCAGTGCGGGACCGCAGTCGTCTGCTTGGCGCATGACGCTGGCTGAAGGCGTGGCGACCGCTGGCGGCCTACTCGACGTCCAAGCCGATCCCGGATCGGTTTTTCTCTATAGGCGGGAGCCACGCGAGCTTGCCGAGAAGCTCGGCGTAGATTGTTCAAAGATGCCGGGCCCGACCGTTCCAGTTGTTTACAATGTGAGCTTTGCCGATCCCGCCGGCTATTTCCTCGCTACGAGGTTCCAGATGCGAAACAAGGATGTGATTTTCGCCGCGAACGCACAGTCGGTTGATATCTCAAAGTTTGCGAATTTCCTCAACACGCTGATCAGTGTTCCTAACAATACGGCGGTACTGGGCACTAATTTAGAGACGTGGCGCATCGATAGCCATATCCGCTAAATTGAGTTACAGATCCGATCTTAGTGAGCGGCGCCTGGTTGGTGAATGCAAGAAGTTGCGTCAGGAAAATGTGGCAAGTTGGTCGAGCCCGAGATCGACAATAGGGGACTCTCACTGCTTGCAAAATGGTCGACGAAGTTCGCGACCGGCGTGTTGTTCTTTGCCGTCGCCGTGGCGCCCCTGCCGTTCGGGTCGGCCGACAATTCGGCGATGGCATTCTGGAGCGTCGTGCTGGGACTCGTGCTCATTGCGGCTCCCCTTAAAGGTTTGCGCAAGTCACATTTTGTCTTGATCGGCTGTTTTGCGTTCATTGTTATCGCTTATGCGGCGATCCTTCACGAACAACTAGCGCCGAAGCCGTGGTTCGCGTTGTCCGGTCCGCATCCGCTCTGGAGAGAAGCCTCTCAGGCGCTCGGTGAGGCTCTCCGACCATCGGCTTCGATCGCCCGCAACGAGCCGTTCTTTGCGCTCGGCTCGCCAGTGGACTGCATGCTGGCGCTGCTATGTGGTTTTTTGATCGGTACGGATCGTGCGCGAGCGCGTAATTTATTATGGGTGATTGCAATTTCCGGAGTTGTGTACGCGGTGTATGGGATCGTCTCACATGTGAACGATCCCACTCACATTCTATGGCGCGAAAAGGCGTCGTATAGAGGAGATCTTACTGGCACATTCATCAACCGGAATACGGCAGCGGTATATTTCGGCTCGTGCGCAATCGCATGTCTGATGCTGGTGTGCGACCGAATCCGTCGCGAGCTACCGCGAGGCCCGATCGCTTGGCGGCAGTTGCCGAGCCAGCTTCTTTCGCATAGTCCCCGGGGCGTCGTTCTCACGTTTTCCATGCTTTTTCTGTGCGCCGCCGCCATGTTCATGACGGGTTCGCGCGCCGGCGTCGTACTGTCATTGATGGCGATGATCATGGCCTTTACAACATTTTTTCGGCGCGACCTTCCAGGCCGTGGCGGTATCACAACTGCGCTCATCATGGGCGCCGGCTTGGCGCTGGTTTTGCTGCAGTTCATGGGCGCTGGCGTGAATGCCAGGTTCGGCGCGCAGGGCCTCGCCGACGAAGGGCGGTTGTCGGCGTGGCGGGCAGCGCTCCGTATGATCGCCGATCGCCCCTGGTTGGGCAGCGGTCAGGGGACCTTCGTTTGGGCCTTTCCGGCCTACCGCAGCGACGATATTTCCATGGTCGGCGTCTGGGATCGCGCCCATAACACGCTCCTCGAGCTCGCGGCCGATATGGGCTTGCCGCTCGCGGCCCTTGTCGCCGTGGGTTGGATGCTGATCTTCGCGATTCTCATTTATGGGGTTCGCTCGCGACAGCGCGATGTTCACATTCCCGTCGCCGCATTGTCGGTCGCGACCGTGGCGATTCTGCATTCGCTCGTCGACTTTTCGTTACAAATCGTCGGCTATGCCATTCCCACTCTGGCCCTCATCGGCGCGGGTCTCGCCCAGTCGCTCGGCACCGATCGGAGGTTTCAGCAAACGGCGAAATCGCCCGTATCGGATCGTTCACATTACGATTAACATCTTGCGAGGCCCTGAACGCCATCGCAAAGACGCCTCTGTTCAGGTTAACTGCCTCACATTGTTGATTTTTCGACGTAAGTTTGGAGTTCTCTTGGCGTAATGTTTGGCTTATGATAGGGACTAGCACCTAGGAGGGGAGATTTCCCATGACGATGCGCGCGGTGCGACGCCGGCCCAGGTTGTCCCTGCTTGTCGCGACGGCGTTGATAACGTTGGTTGCGGCGGGCACGGCACGCGCGGCCTGCTACTCCCCGCAGCAGCAACTGCCGGATGCCACGCTGGCGCAGTTCAGAGCGGACCCAGCTCAGTTGCTGACGCGGTTTCCCAACGGCGGCGCACTGATGATCTCCACGATCCGCGATCTTGTTGCTTCCGATCCAACCACCCTTCCGTTGATTCTGGATCTCACTGTTAACGCCAATACTGATCAGATCAACGCTATCGGTACAGGCCTAGGCGATGGAGCGCTGATTTGCGTGAAGACCGATCAGGCTTTTGCAAGCGAGATTCAGCAGATGGTTGCGGCCTTGGGCAATCGAACTTTGGCCGAAGCGTTTGCCGCCATTCTCGGCGATCAAGGAATTGCGTCGACTGGTGGCGGTGGCGGTGGCGGTGGCGGTGGCGGTGGCGGTGGCGGTGAAGAAGGCACCAGCACCACGACCGGTAGTGGCTTTGCGAGCGGCAGTACGTCATTCTTCCAGAATTCGGCCGTCACAAATCAGAGCAATACCTTCACGGCCACTTTCTTTACCGGCACGACGCCAGGATCGACAACTGTGACGAGCGTCAGCCCATCACGCTAGAAGCAGTGTGGTTAGCGCCGCGAGGATCAACGTGACGGCATGACAGGTATGTTGGCCGGTTTGTGCGGCAAGGAGACAAATGCTTCAGATCAACAAACTGCGCGGGGCTGAACCGCAGACAGTCCCGGTATCAGAATTTGTTTCGCCGGCCGAAATCTACGCGGCAATTGACGGTTTTGTCCGCCGTCAATTTTCTGTCATTGTCTTTGTCGTGCTGTTCATGCTGGCGCTCGGCGGAGCGTACATCTTCAGCAGCCCGCCCCGTTATACCGGGCACGCGGTGCTGCTCATCGACACTCATCAGAGTCAGTTCCTGAAAATGCAAACGCCAGTGGTCGACGTGCCGCTCGATTCGGCCACGGTTGACACGCAAATCGAAATTCTCAAATCGGAAAATATTGCCTTTTCCGTAATCAAGGATTTGCATCTGAACGAGAATCCGGAATTCATTACGCCACGAGCGGGCTTTATTGGCGGCATCCTTGGTTTCTTCAATAACGCTCTGACTGACGCAGTGAACTTCGTGGTTCCCGCCGCGGACAAGGCCGGCACTGCGCCGTCGCCAGAATTTCGGGTGATGCAGACGGCATTACAGACGTTCGAAGGTCGGCTTTCAGTTAAGCGAGTTGGTCTCACGTATGCGATCGACATCGAGTTCCAGTCGTATGATCCTGAACGCGCCGCGCAGATCGCCAATGCAGTAGCGGACGGCTACGTCGTCGACTCGCTTGAAGCCAAGTACCAAACGACGAAGAGAGCGGCCGTGTGGCTGCAAGATCGTCTTAAAGAGCTTCGCGGACAGTCGACGGCTGCGGAACGGGCCGTTGTCGGTTACAAGAGTAAGAATAACATCGTAGACACGGGCGGGCGGCTTCTGAACGAACAACAGCTCGCCGAGCTGAACAGCGCGCTGATCCAGACGCAAGCCCTGACGGCTGAAGCCAAGGCGCGCTTCGACCAGGTGCAGCAAATTTTGAAAGCCGGCGATGTGGATCCAGCGACTGCCGCAACTGCCACCGTTACCGATTCGTTGCACAACGACGTCATCACGAAGCTGCGCGAGAAATATCTTGAAATGGACGCTCGCGCGTCGGAGTGGGCCGCCAAGTACGGCGCCCACCACCTCGCGGTGGTGAATTTGCGCAATCAGATGGCGGAGGTTCGCCGCACGATCTACGAAGAGTTCAAGCAAATCGCTCAGACGTACAGGAGCAGTTACGACATCGCCCAGACCCGGGAAGATTCCATTCGACAATCCCTGAACAAGCTCGTCACCGAATCGCAGACCACAAGCGAGGCGCAGATCACCTTGCGTGATTTGCAGAGCAGCGCCGAAACGTATCGCGCGCTATACGATAATTTTTTGCAACGTTACATGGAATCGGTGCAGCAGCAATCGTTTCCGATCTCCGACGCCCGGTTGATCACGAAAGCCACGCGGCCGCTCACCAAGAGCGCTCCAAAGTCTCTGCTCGTGCTGGCATTGGCTGGACTGGGCGGATTGATCATGGGCGTGGGCGCCGGCCTGCTGCGCGACATTGCGGATCGAGTATTCCGTACCACCGACCAGATCATTGAACATTTGGACGCCGATTGCATCAGCGTCGTGCCCCTGGTGAGGACCGCGACGGCAGGAGCCACTGCGCCAGCCAAGGCTGCCAAAGCGGCGAACCCGGGCGCCCCGCGAACGGTCGCACGTGACACGAGCGTGCGGTGGACCGTCATCGACTCGCCGCTTTCGCGCTTCAGTGAATCCATTCGAGCCATCAAAGTGGCTGCCGACCTAGGAAATACCGTCAAGGCCAACAGAATCATTGGTATCACGTCATCGCTGCCGAATGAGGGCAAATCGACAATCGCATTTTCACTAGCAGCGCTGATCGCTCACGGTGGAGGAAGGGCTATCCTGCTTGATTGCGATTTGCGCCATCCGGCGTTAACGCGGGCGTTGGCGCCCGGGGTACGGGCCGGGCTGCTCGAGGTCCTTGCCGACAAGGCGGAGCTTAGTGACCTGGTTTGGACTGAGCCCGATACGGGCCTTCACTTTCTACCGGCCGCGGTCCCGTCTCGCCTCAGCCACGCCAGCGAGATCCTGGCGTCCGAGGCCACGCGAACGTTGTTCGAGCGGTTGCGTGAAACATACGATTACGTAATTGCCGATCTGTCGCCGCTCGCCCCCGTGGTCGACGTGCGCGTAATGACGCCGTTACTCGATTCGTTCTTATTCGTAGTCGAATGGGGTCGCACCAAGTTCGAGGTGGCGGAGCATGCGCTGAGCAACTCGAACGGCGTTCATGACAACTTGCTTGGCATCGTGCTCAATAAAACGGACATGAACGCGTTCGGCCGCTACGAGAGCTATCGGGGCAATTATTACTACAACCGCTACTACGCGCGTTATGGCTATACGAACTGACGAGCAATCAGTCGTTGTTGCACTCGCGCAACGGCCTGTTGGATCAACACTCGTCGGCACGGTACCGACGCAGACGTTCTGTGCAATCGCCGTACGGCTATTCATGCTTTTGCTCGGGCTTGCCACTATTGCCTGGGGTGTAACTGTTTTCCCGCTGTTTTGGCGCCAGTCGCCGATCGAGCGCACCGCCGATGCCATTGTCGGTCGCGCGGAATTCAAGCCCCGGGCATTCGACGCTCTGCTGCCGACGCTCGACCAAATCGAGCACTCGCCCGAATGCCGGCCAGAGGCGCTGCACAGCGCTACAATCATCCGCCTGCGGCTTGCGGAGGACGCGGTAGCTGCCGGCGAACGCGATGTTATCGATGGGCGGCTCGCTGCGTTGGACGCGACCGCTCGACGTTCTCTCGCTTGTGCGCCGAGCGACCCATTCCTGTGGGTGACGCTGGCGTGGATCGACGGGATCCGCATCGGGCCTAAACCTGAGCAGCTAACGTATTTGCGTTTATCCTACCAACTCGGAGCGAACGAAGGCTGGATCGCCGCGCGGCGCAATCGCCTCGCTCTGGCAATGTTCCCGCGCCTGCCGGCTGACCTCTCAGATGCCGCGGTACATGAATTCGCCCGCATGGTCCAGAGCTGGATCTATTTGGAGGCGCTTGCGATTTTCGAAGGCCCAGGTTGGCCGATTCGCGATCGGTTACTGGCGGGTTTGCAAGATGTCGGTCTGAGTCAGCGGGAGGCTTTTTACATCGGGCTCTACACTGGCGGATATAACGTCGTTGTGCCGGGCGTGAAGTCACGTCACCCAAGACCGTGGTATTAAAGACGCAGTGATCGATTGCCTTTGATGAGGCGTATTCAACTGTCATCAACAAGAGAACGTAACGTCTGCTTGCCCAACCATGCGTCGTCGGATCGCAGCCGGCGATTCGAGAAACTCAAACAAATGATGGGGTTAAATCCATCCTCCTTTCTGGAGTTCCATAGAACCGTCAAGCTTGATCATGACTTGTTCTGAAGCCAAGGATCGTGCTCGAGGATCCGCCGCAGAGAGGAAACGCAACAACTCTGGGCCATTGCTGCGGAGTGAAAAATAAAACATGATGTCAAAAATAGAGGCCATAGCTGATCGCAAGGCTATCCTGCTGTTCTATCGAGAATTCGAACAAGACAAGTTTTTCAGATATGATCGTTATGTTAAACGTGTTTTGCGGCCGGTTTACAATCTACTTCATCATCGTCAAAAGAAAAGCGGATTTGCCGTTTCATTCGATCTGCTGGTTCGCGCTCTTAAAAAAGCTGGCTGGATTGTCTACATCAATGATCGTGCGGCCGCTCGAAAATTTCCCGATTATCCAGTCGGACTCGTTGGCTATCCTTCTCTCCTCGAAGGGTGGAATCTACCCAACCCAGCGATTCTCGGGCCGTCGCTGTATGATCACCCCCTATTAGCTCCCCATCTGATGGATGATCCGCGATTTCGAAAGTACCTTGTGCTAGCACCCTGGATGCACGACATGTTCCGGCCGGTATATGGGGATGCGTGTGTTCCTTGGTTCGCTGGTATCGACACGGAGGAATGGCCGGATACAAGTGGCTATGCCAAAGATCTCGATTTTCTCATCTACGATAAGCTGATGTGGAATCATGATCGAATGGCCGTTGAGCTTTTGGAGCCCATCCGCGAGACTTTAACCCGCTCTGGATTTCGGAGCCACGTCATTCGATGCAAGCACTATGACCATCGTACGTACCGGTGGTTACTGCGAAGATCGCGTGCGATGATATTCCTATGTGAACACGAGACTCAGGGACTGGCGTATCAGGAAGCTCTCGCATCGAACGTGCCGGTACTGGCATGGGATAATGGCTACTGGCTTGACCCCTTGTCGAAAAGGTTCAGCACCAGCAGAATACCGGCCTCGTCCGTACCGTTCTTCTCTGCCGAGTGTGGTGGAACATTTCAGTGCCTCGCCGATTTTGAGGGAGCGCTTGCTGCGTTTCTTGCGCGATTGGCTAATCTTGCGCCCCGAAAATACGTAATTACAAAGCTCGGCATGGAGGAGTCGGCCGCAAAGTATGCCGCTCAATATTTTGCAATTCAATAAAGCCGATTAAACCCAGGTCCTTCGATCGGCTTTGTCGTGCTCAGGACGACAGATCACAGATATTAACGGCGGAGAAGCAAAAGCCAGGATGTTGGCCCAAACCGATTCTCGTATATGGCGGCCAGCTGGTCCATTTCAAAGTTGAACAGCTCCTCAATTGGCCTCAGATCGGTGATCAGTTGACGCGGTATATGAGTCATATCATGGGTCGCATGAAAACGCGTCTGAAATAATCCAACAATATCTTGCGCCTTCTCCTCATGAAGTTCGACTAGAAGGTCTATCGTTCTGAGGCCATGCCACTTATCTGGGCGCAAGAGATCTACCTCGTCTCCCTCAATATCGCAGATAACCAATATTCTCTGACTGTCAAAGCTGTCAAACATTTCGCCGTGAAAACGACTGGCTATGCAGACGCGGTCTGCAACTCCATTGAGATCAACGTTAATGCGACACCGGGTCCGCTGAATTGTATCGATGTCAAAGGCCTCGACTCGCACTGCTGGCATCACTCGGGCAAAGCCAATCGTATAATAACCTTCTGCACAACCGATATTTAACACTACATCATATGACCTGGCAATCAGCGTTCGAATGGCCGGATGGAGAGGTGCTTCACAGGTCCCCAGAAACTTAGGAAGCTCAGAATAGTCAGGGTGGAGTCGCATGCCGGCAAATGGACCGGACGCGACGACATTGCCGCGCAATGAAATATAGGTACGTTTCAGTTTCGCCCGGCGCCAGCCCATGTACCTCGCGAACATAGGTGTCGATACCACGTGGTCGTACAAGATTGGGCGTACAAATCGTTTGATCAATTCGCGGACCATTAACAAAGCTTCCCTTGAAGGCGGTATTCTAAGAGAGGCACTAAGTGGCCTTAACACCGAACCTTTACTCAGCCCACCTACCAGACCCATTCACTGGGCGCAACGAAAATTGGTTGGTGTCACGTGCCTTTTGATTGTATAGAGATGCTACCGGCGGCGGTACGGTCGATTTTCCAACGACATCTTTAGAGGATCGCGACATTGAAGCGCAGGCGGGAATATCGGACTGCCTTACCTGCGGTAGGCCACGTCTCCGCATCTGGCAGTGTTGCCTATCTGTGCTGGTCCGGCATTGATTGGTATATTTGGGTTACGGCGTTAAGCGCACTCGCCTTCAATAATTTCTCGCCGACGATATCCGCGGCCATTTTCATTGCGGCAGCTATACTGTACTTATCTTTGAAACCGATCAAAGCGCTACGATCGGCATTCAACGGATTTACCCCGTGGTATTATGTTCTGCTCGCGCTTATTTCGATACTTTGGTCACAACAGGCGGAACTGACGGCGCGCTATATGATCGAGTTCGCCGTTACAACGGGGGTGGCTTTGCTCATAGCTCGCTCGCTGAGCCCAACTGCATTTATGTCTGCTTTGCTGGTGGCCCTGCTCATTGTCGACGTGAGCAGCTTGGTCGACCCCAGAAAGGCATGGAACACCGGCGGACTCGCAATGATCGGCGTATTCGGTTCCAAAAACGCCTTCAGCGAGGCCCACGGTATTCTTTTTCTGACAGCTTGGTGGGTGCTGCTCAGAAATGGGCAAAGCCCATTTGTTCGCGTGCTGGCTTTATTTGGCGTCTCTATTTCCCCGCTGTTGCTTATTGCCGGGAGGTCAGCAGATGCTATGTTTTCCGCGGCGGTTGCAGGTGGGATTTCATTTTTAGCCGGCAGACTACGATGGGCATCAAGGCTAGGTCGTGTAATTGCAACTCTAATGGCGGCCAGTATAGCCATCTCTTCGATTTTGATCATTTATCCATTTCTAGACGAGATTCGAGGTCAGGTTCTTAATCTCAGTGGAAAAGACATAACCCTTTCAGGAAGAACGTATCTTTGGCAGCGAGCGGGTGAATTGATAAACCAGAATCCATTGCTAGGTACTGGCTTTGGAGCATTCTGGGTTCGCGGGAATGCATATGCTGAAGAACTCTGGGCGCACTTTGGACTTTCGGGGCGAGGCGGCTACAATTTTCACAACATGTGGTACGAGGCAACTGTTCAACTCGGCTATCCTGGATTGATTATGGCGGCATTGACCGTCGCTGTTGTTTCCATAGAAGTGATCCGATGGTTCGTTCGATCGCCCAATGCCGAAAGCTGTTTTTTTCTCGCGTATGTCTTATTCATCGACATGAGAACAGTCTTGGAGGTCGAGTTATTCTCTCAGTTCAGCTACACCTGGGTAGTTTTTATTGCCGCATGGGCCTATGCGCGTGATAGTCGTGGGTTTGGTCTCACGTGGAGCTCCGATACGAAGCGAAGATCTGGAATGCTCGCGAACCATCCACCGCTTAATTTGGAAACGTGACAGCTTGTTGCGGAAATTGTCACTTGGTCACCTTTTGTCCTTCTGAATAGAAGCATAGTACTCCTCGTATACTTTGGCGTTTATTCGGTAGCTCAGTGTTCCTAAATGAAATGCTCCTCGCATGAGCCACCACATTCCGCGACTAGGGCAGATGGCGAGCAGGCCGGCAATGCCGATACAAAATGCAATCTTGAAAGGAGACAGAAAGGGAAGCTGGCGATATTTTCTGTGGTCGTATCTTTGTTGCAGCTTCGCGTACGTTTGTCCGGTACGATATCGTCGGGTGGCGATCCAGCGCAAGGTCGTTCTCGCAGGAGAAACGCTTTCGTACACAACGGCATCCGCCGCGTATGCGAGGTGCCCGCCACATCGGTGCACCGCATGGAAAAATATGGTGTCCTCGCCGCCAGTACGACCGAACTCTTCGTCGAATCGAAGCCTGTGCGTACGGATAAAGTCCATGTCGATTAGGACGTTTGACGTATATCCGGTCTCGATGAGTCCATTCCGTCGCACAACACGATTGGAATGATAATCACCGATTCGTATCCATCTGGGTGTCTGCTCGTCGTAGATCGCTTCAGATGGCCCAAACACTGCCGCCGCTCCGGCTCGTCCCGCGACCAACCGACTAAGCCAATTGGGGGCGGCGGTCTCGTCATCATCTACGAACGCGAGCCAACGCGTTCGGCATGTATCCAGAGCAGCATTTCGAGCGACCGAAATGTTCTGCCCAGGCGCGTGCACGTATTTCCAGCTTAGCTCTTGCGCCGGGCAGAATTTAGCGACCAACGAAGCGCCGGTTGGTGTAAAGTCATTATCAATGACAATGATTTGGCAACTCAATCCATCTGGCAACGTCTGATTGACCACACTGCGGATTGTAGCAATTATGCTGGCTCGGCGAAAAGTGCAGATGCAGACAGTAACAGCACATTCGTCAGTCGGAACATCTTGGTCCATCTCGAATAACAGGGTGCGTTTTTGAATGCCTGGAAGGTGCCGCCTAGCCGTGATCTCCTAGATCGCACCGGAGTTGGCTCTCCTGTAAACGCGGACCCAATCTAACGACAAAGCGGCAGGAAATTCGGTGCTTGCATCCGGACTGCCGGGCCAGTAACCGCCAACTGCAAGGTTGATCAGAAGATACATCGGCGTATGCATATCTGGTGGCGTCGGTGTCCGTGAAACCTCAGTTCCATCGAAATACCACCGAATCTGGTTTTCGTTCCAGTCGAGAGCATAAACGTGAAACTGTGCAGATGCATCCGGGATGGTGGTTACAATCGGATCCATCGTATGTTTCCCCGTCGAGCCGCTATGCCACGTAGTAACTAGTTTGTCGGTCTGATGTCCTAAAATTTCGAGCAGGTCGATTTCGGGTGGCCAACCACCTTTAACCGGCAGTAGCCAGGCACAGGACCATAATCCGCGCCCTCGAGGGACGCGCGCACGGACCTCGAATACACCGTATTGTTGAGCAAATGTGCCTCTCGTCGTGATCAGTCCCGAGACGTATGGGTAGTTCCAAATATAGCGGCGGATTTGCTCAGACGCACGTTCGGCTGTGATTTCGAGAACACCATTGACAATCCGGAAGGGATTCAAGCCAAGCGGTGCGTTCGCAGTTCCTTGAAAGCCCTCGTCGACGTAGATTTGCTGTTCGCCGTTGCTCGGTAACGTTCGACTTCCGCGGTCCTGAACGCCCGCATAACCGAAATGCGTCCGCCAAGTGCCGCCTCCGGGCCTGTGCGTGATTTTCCCGTCGGCGTACCAGTTAAAATCGGTGAATTCGTCATGGAATGTTTCGATCAAGGTCCGTCTATCAAGTCGAGGTCGAATCTCCCCGGCCGCAAGCGCAGCACTCGACAAGTTAAATTGATCCGACAATGGCCAAAACTGGTGAAGGCGGTTCCGCTCTGAGATGCCTGCGTCGATTTCTAAATGGGCGACAGATAGCCATGCCAGCGTAAATATTACTGTTGCCGCACAAATGCAGGCGCTTGTAGCCTCGGAATGTTTCATTGTCTAAACGCCATCCTAGTAATGCGCCTTGTTGGGGAGGCGGGCGGCTTGGCTCATCTGCGGCTTCCGACGAGTTCGTCTGGCCAGCTGATGTGGAATTAAGCGACGCAACCGAACGCCAATGGGAAGCCGCAGCAAGGCGGCGCCTTTCGGGTGATTGATGGCAATGGCGAGGGCGGTGCCGAAACTGCGTGCCTTCATTGCTGATAGTATTCTTTCGTAGGCCACTGCGGTTTCAATAGAGCGAGCTCTTTCGATCAACGCAGCGCGCAAGGTTGAATTTCCCGAAACAACATGATCAAGAAAGTGCCGATTGGCGGCAAACAGCGCCGTCAGCGCGGTTTCGCTCAAACGATGCGAGAGCGATCCAGAGTGTTTGCGGTAAATGTAAAGAGCAAATGGATGGACACGCATGCGTGCGCCTGCATGAAGAAGTCGAAGCACGAGATCGAAATCCTCGGAGTTCCTTAGGCTTTCGTCATAGGGCTTTGTGAGTTGTCTAAGGACGGAGGCTCGAAATATAGGCTTCAAATATCCCAACCCAGGACCCGGCCCATAAATCTTGTTTAAGCGGACATACTCCACGACATTAACCCAAAGTGACCGCTCTCTCCAACGGCCGGTTAACAACCGTTTGGCAGGCTCGGTGTTATTTTGGTCGAGCTGGATTAGATCGTCGGCTACGATATCGGCACAGTCCTGCTCGGCGGCCTCGATCAGTGTCGCAAGGCGTTGTGGATAGATGACATCGTCGCTGTCCACAACGGCGATCCACTCGCCGACGGCGATTGCGAGTGCCTTATTGCGCGCCGCGCCTGGGCCGTTGTTTTGCTCACCGCGAACGAGCCGAATGCGTGAGTCGTTCGCCATTAGGCGGGTCACAATCGCGACGCTATCGTCCGTGGACGCATCGTCGGAAACGATGATTTCGATTTCACGCAGGGTCTGGTTCTGAACGGACGCGATTGCGTCCGCCAGATACGCAGCGCCGTTGTAGTTGGCCATGATGACGCTAATGGTCGGTCGTGGATCGCGCACAAAAACGTCGTTGACCGTCATGGCGACGACCGGTCGCTTATTGTCGTATCGGTTACGGCGGGAGCGGTCGCCTTCCTCCCGCGTGGCCATATCTCACCGACAAGCTCACTGAAGAAACCGAATGACCAGCCTGCCTGCATCGCTATCGCCGCAAAACCAGCGGCCGCGGCGCAGAGGCTCCGCAGGCAAGCGCCGATGAAAATGCCGTAACTGACACAGAGGAGGCCCCAAACCACGGCTGGCACGGCAAAAACACCGGAAAACGGAATCAACAAGGTGAGACATAGGGCTGGCGCCACGGCTACCAAGGCAAGATGGCGAAGTTTTACGTTTCGGCGGTGCTTGAGAAAATTGCGGGCGCGTCCGCGGCCGATGTTGAAATATTGTCGAAACAGGCCGGCAATGCTGCCGCGTGGATAATAGGTCACCTGCGTTTCGCCGGTCAGATAAATGGAATAGCCACTTGCCGTCAGCCGATTGTCTAGCTCCGCGTCTTCGTTGTGCGAGAAAGCTTCGTCGTAACCGCCTACCGTGCGAAACGCATCAATGGTCATCAGCGCGTGATGACCGTGGTCAACCCAGCGGTCTGCGCCCTGATTTCGGTGAGCGGAACCGCCGTTGCCGAGAATGGAGTTTTGCGCCGCAGCTGCGGCGCGCTGAAAACAGGTCTTTCCGACCGTGTGCATGCCGACGACCACGGAGTCGGCGTGCGTGCGGGCGCAAACGTTCAACAGCGTCTCGCAATAGCCGGTGGGATAGGTGGCGTGGGCATCGGCACGAATCAGAAATTGCGCGTTGCGTCCATAGCGGCGCACGGCGGCATTGATGCCGGCGGCCTGGATACGTCGCGGATTGTCCATCAACGTGATCCGCGGGTCGGAGTGCATCAGCCGGTCAACAATCGGACGGGTCTGATCGCGGCTTCCCCCATCCACGACAACGATCGTCAGATCGACACGATCTGCCCCGGCGGTAAGCCTTGTGACAACAGCCTCGATATGGCTCTCCTCGTTGAGACAAGGGATGACGAGCAGCACCGGGCCGTGTGTGTCTCGAACGTCGCGGGGAGCGCTCATTGTGTTAAGCCCACGCGTTCCGGTTCATGCGCCAGCGCAATACTCTGAGTCTTGTCGGCGGATTGGAAAGATTCAGAGGTGCCGGATAAGTCTTTCACGAGCTCGCAGCAGTCCATTCGATTATTGGCCAAAGCGGCGCGGGGTACGGCCTGGATCGCTTGGGCGAGTTTGATGTAAGCGCTCTGATTGAGCCGCCGAAAGAAATCGCTGAGCCCCTGGCGCAGGGGCTCGCCCAATCTGATACCGATCGCATGCTGGGCGAGCCATGTGCTCGTCTCTACGCCCGCCAAAGCGATCGGTACGGCTTTGAACAAAGTCCCTTCATAGATACGGCTGGGAAGGAGCCAAGCTGAATTCTGACCGCTTTCGAAATAATCAACAGCCCAAGCGAAATGTATGTCGCCATAAATCAATGCAAGATCGTCAGGATTGCTGTAGGGGCCGGCATAATGGACGTGAGGTCGGCCTGCTATGTCTTTCTCAAAATCGGGGAAGGTAGCAGCAGACAGGCGACCGCGTATGATCACTTCAACGGTCCCATCCTGCGCGAGTTCACTCAGAATTTCCAGGCTTTTACGGCAGCGGATCATTCCGAACCAGCCGATCCGCCAGGGCGGCCCCGCCGGTCGCTGCAAAGAAGTATGAGCAGCGCCGCAATTGCCGTCGAGCAGCAGCACCTTGTTTTCCAACAACCTCACTGGGGCCGAAAGCCCGCGAGGTGAAAAATAGTTGCGCAGGAAGGCCGGCGAACTGGTCAGAAGCAAGTCGACCTCGCGCCAAAGTCTTGCCTCGAGACGTCGCAGTAGGATGCCGCTCGGGCCGCGAGACAGCAGCATTCGATGAATGTCCAGGCACTCGTACACCAGCCTCGCCGCCGGGGCATATCGGCGGCGCGCTTGCGCGGCCAGCATCAGCATTTCCAAGTTCCGGGCCAGGATGACGTCTGCGCCGCGCACGTAATGTGCTACGCGCGAAGCCTTTCCGAGAGCGGCCGCAACTGAGAACGCCCGCTTGGCCAAGCGGCCGTCGGCGCTATGACCGATTTCGACGGTGGGCACGCCGGCTATAGCCGTGATCGGCTGTGCACCGCGCCGAAATCCAATGGGAGTGACGGCTGCGCCACCGGCAATCAGCATCCGCACCCGCCGCGCAACGGCGGGATCGGAGAGATCATGCGCGAAATAAGCGATTTTGGGGGCCATTCCTCACGTCGCCACGCAACTACGTCGCTCGCGCCAGCGCCTGCGCGGTAACGTTATGAATAATCCCCCTATACCATAACATATCACTTAGATATAAGCCAAATTTGTCGGCCACATGGCCAATGGCCGCATAAAAAGGTGGCAATGTGCCATTAACGTTATGCCGGCACATGAGCGCCATTGGCGGAAGAGGGAATACGGAGCGATGGCGAGCGACGGGCATGCGATCGTCTTCGGCGGGGCCGGGTTTATTGGCTGCCACCTGCTCAAGCGCATTGCCGACAGTCGCCGCTATGACCGGCTCTACAGCATCGACATTGCGGAGCCGCGGTTTGTCACCGCCGGCGTGAATTACGTGAACTTCGACATTCGGGAGCCGATTCCGGCACGCCTTTGTGGCGATGGCCCCTTCGACATTTTCAATTTGGCCGCCGTTCACACGACGCCCGGCCATGAAGACTGGGAGTATTATTGGACGAACTTGCAGGGGGCGACCAACGTCTGCAGATTTGCGACCGAAGTGGGTGCGCACTACCTCCTGTTCACCAGCACCATGATGGTTTACGGCCCCACCGAAGCGCCCAAGGACGAGGACGCCACGCTCGAGCCGGTGAACGCCTATGGTCGGTCCAAAATCCTGGCGGAAGGCGTCCACCGCCTGTGGCAATCCGAACGCCCGGATGAACGACGCTTGACCATCGTTCGCCCGGGCGTCGTCTACGGCCTGGCGGAACGCGGCAATTTCACTCGCCTGTCGCGCGCGCTGCGCCAGCGCCGATTCGTTTATCCGGGGCGGACCGATACGATCAAGGCGTGCGGCTATATCGACGACCTCGTCTCATCAATGATCGAAATGGGCGACCGCAACGAAGGCGTTTTCCTTTATAATTTTTGCCACCCGCAACGCTACACCAGCAAGGACATCTGCGCGGCCTTCACCCAGGTGGCCGGGTACCCTGAGCCGCGCATCGTGGTGCCTTTCTGGCTGTTGGGGCTGGCGGCCGCCGGTTTCGAATTGCTGTCGAAGCTCGGCCTAAAAAACGACATAAGCCGTGCACGCTTGCGCAAGCTCTATCAGTCTACCAACATGGTGCCCCGGCGGCTGCCGCAATGCGGCTTCCGCTATCGATACGACCTCGCTGCAGGGTTGGCGGATTGGAAGCGTTTGTCGCGAGTTGCGGATTTTGACTGACGGCGAAGGCCTAAATCCTGCGAGTTAGTGGGAGGAGAACTACTGTAACGCCCTCAACCGGCTAATGTATTGGATCACGGTGTTAGGAAGAACACCGATTGCGACGAGTCGAGCAACGATAGATGGGTAAAGCGACCGAGGCGATAGCGCGGCTGCTTCGCGATAAAGCCGCTTCTGCAGCAGGCGAACGGCTGCAGCTGCATACATCCGATCTAGTTGTTTGCAGTTCTTCCGAGACAGAACGCTGAAGTCACCTCGCGCCTTGCGTATGAATCGGCAGTCATCTATTTCTATTTCGTATGGTCGATAGGCGCTTAGTTCGAGCATTTTTCCACTTATCGCAATCCGCAGGTAACGAGACTCCTCGTCATCAAGTTGCTTGACGCCAAGCTCGTAGATCTTCGATAGCGCTCCTGCCTTGCTATAATCTGAAATCGCTTCTTTCGGAAAATGGATATCCGCTCGACCCATTCGACGACGCCTAGCCGACAGTGCTGCCAATTGAGAGTTCAGGGCCATGATTCGCCCGTTAACAACCGAGCCGCTCGAAATGCTATTCGCATGCATACGGTAGTAGCCGAGGACTGTACTGAGATTATGCAACCTTCCACGTTCACGCAGCCGCCAGTAGAGATCGGTGTCTTCGGAGTGAAAAACATATCGATATCCGCTGATGGCAACCATCTCAGAACGCCTTGCCATTAAGAATGGATGAATAAGGTAAGGCTCACGCGATGGCGCCCAAAATGGGTCACACTCATCGGGCGACGAAAAGCGCTCTACATGACCCGTAGGCCGACCCTGCCCATCAATATGTTCCACCGCGCCTGATATCCCGATGCAATCGTGATGTTGCTTCAGGTAGTCAAGCTCGAGCTCCAGCCGATTCGGGAGCGAAATATCATCCGCATCCTGTCGGGCAACAAATTCTGCGCCGCCTTCCTTCAGCCCGAGGTTCAATGCGTCAACTATCCCTCGATTGCTCTGAGCGATGACCTTAATACGACGGTCAATCCGCGCATAGCGAGTGGCGATATTAAGCGAGCAATCGGTCGAGCCGTCGTCGATGAAGATGATCCGAATATTAGGGATAGTCTGACGCAACAAACTGTCTAAGGTGTTTTCAAGCGTTTGCGCGGCATTGAATACGGGCAGCAGCACATCGACTAATGAGTTGCTCATCGTTGTAGTCACTGAATTACGTTAAGAGATTTTCTGCGCGCTGTTGAATCGCCCCAGTTTGCCGGGTTTTCGTTGCTTCGAAAACCATTGTCTCAAAATTGTTAGCCTTCTCTCCAATCGCCAGGTGCCGATTCTCAAGGCCAATGAAGTTTCGGTCCTCGCTTGTATTTACCTCGCTGCGTCGCACCGACACGAATCCGGCTTTGTTTAACAGCGCTGTTAACGTCGTTCCGTCATATATAAACTGATGCCCCCAGTTGCGCATAAAATTGTTGAAAACCATGCATGGTGTTAAGTCGGTGCCGGGCTCTGCATCAGGGGGTACATGGGCAAGAGCCCATTTGATGTACTCGGCCGTCTCGGTATCGTTTGGGTCAATCAAAATTTGATTGATCCTTGTGATGTCGGGGGTTGCAATACGAATTTTTCCTCCTGGTTTCAACGTGCGGTAACACTCTCTAAGCAGAAACTGGCTTGAGGACAATGAAAGATGCTCTATCATGTGTTCTGTATGGAAATAATCAACTGACTCGTCGGCAAATGGGAACCTTTTTGTAACATCCAAATAGAGCGTGCGGTTGCTAAGTGGTCGGTAGTCCGTATCGATCCAGCCTGGGAGCGTTGCGGTTCCGGCGCCGAGTGTTACCTTAACCGCATTGCGTTTGTGCAACAGATGGCGCAGCCGCCGATTACGTGCAAGCTTCCACCACTGAAGCCGCCCCTTCCATGTGAACAGCCATATCTTACCCCAACACGGCCCCAAAAACCGTCGCGCCCATGGGCGACTCCTCGAGGGCAAGAGGGAGATGACTCTGAACGTATTTGCGCGCCGCTCACTCCGATCTGAACTCGTCACGATCTCTCCAATTAGAGGCTAAAATTCAGCAGACCAAGTACTCTATCATAACAATAACATACCGCTATTGTCAAAAATCCAGAGATGAGATACGAACGTATCCGACGAACAGGGTAGCATGGGCACGTGGGTGGACGCGTCGGGCTCGATACGCGTTTCAATAAAGGTTAACTAAAGTGACCGCGACGACGTCTATTCGATTGGTAAAACCAAGTCCGATAGTCCTGTCGCCGTCTGTGGGATTGCTCCGCGAGCCCACGCGACCAGTTGATCTACGTGGCGCCAATTTTGTGGAAGAGTTTGATTTCACTACTCTGTTTTTCGACGCATTTTTTACGGATCGACCTGGATCTGTGCTTCTTGTCGGTCCGCCATTCGCGAACCTATCATCCAATCTTGAAACCGCGATATTTACCGCCAATCCATCAGGATTGCGTTGCTCTTTTCGTACGCGGATGATGGATCGTCACTCTCAAATGTGGCTCGAAGTGCCGGAAGATATGCAGACCATTGAGCTCAAAAGTAGGTTTGGTACCTTCGAGTTGGCGCCCGCAGCAAACCTTTCATTTCTGTTCGAAGGGAAACGCGTGCTGCTTACGTTGTCGAAGAACAATCGCCTTGAGTGGATACAAGACTGGGCTCGGTACAATCGGGATATCCACGGCGCCGATGCGGTGCTTTTCTACGATAATCAATCGACGGCATATCGGCTGGAGGACTTGGCGGAGGCATTAGCGGGAGTATCAGGATTTGATCAGATATGCATTGTGCAATGGCCGTTCAAATACGGACCGCAGGGGATAGATCTGCTGCGATGTTGGGATTCGGACTTTTGTCAGCCGGGCGCGTGGGAACATGCACGATGGATGTTTCTGCAACGTTGTCGAAGCGTCCTTAATTCGGACATTGACGAGCTTGTCGTCCCTGTGAATGACAAGACGACCGTATTCGATGCGGCAGAAAAGTCATGGACAGGCCTGGTACGCTTCCCTGGCGTCTGGGTGATCGCTTTGCCGAGCGATGTCTGCGACGAGACGAAGCAATTGATCCGCCATAACGACTGCCGGCATTACGTGTCATCCAAGCAGCAACGAAAACTGGACATCTTGCGACCGAAGGGAGAGCTGAATACGAAATGGGCGATCGTACCGCGTCGTTGCCCGCATAATTCACAATGGATGGCACACACTATATATGGCTGGCGTGGTCTATATTCCAATATGTCAACGGATAGGCGCTTTTGCTACCGTCATTTCGTGGACATCAGTGATGACTGGAAGCGCGATCGGGTCGCGCGTGCTAACGCTGTGCGCTCCAGCCTAGTATTTGACAAGGGCATGATTTCAATGTTTTCCCGCGTCGACTGGAGAATTTAACGCATATAGTCGCTCTCAAAATGTTTTAGTGCAGCTTAAGGATATTGCATGAGAATTCGATCCAAGAAATTGCTAAAGCAGTGCTTAGGATCCTGTCGCCGATTTGGTTTTATCGGCGGAATGCGCCTTTGGCTTAAAGTCGTTATCGGCAACCGTAGCCGACGTCTCATCAAATTACACGTGCCGGGGCTTGGAAGTCCCGTATGGTTGCGCGCCATGACTAGCGATGTGGATACTTTTTTTCAGGTTTTTGTCAATGCAGAGTACGACGTCTCGGGCACGCCACAGTGGAGCTGGCTCAATCGGCGGTATGACGACATGATTTTGCGTAAAGAGCGGCCGTTGATAATCGACTGCGGTGCAAACATCGGGTTGGCATCGCTGTGGTTCGCGTCGCGCTTCCCACAAGCCGACATGCTAGCCATCGAGCCGGACGAGAGCAATGTGGCGCTGATGCGGAAGAATTTGATAGCGCATCCAGGGATTAAAATCATGCAAGGCGCAATTTGGGACCGCAGTTGTAATCTCGTGGTTACAAATAGCGGTGCTGCGCCGTGGGCGTACGCGCTGGCGGAGCGTGAATGCGGAAAGATTAAGGCCTATACGATCGACGAACTGTCCAGTCGGCGGGCAATCCTCATCGCTAAGATCGACATTGAGGGGGCGGAAGAAGCCCTCTTCCGCTCAAATACCGAGTGGCTCAACCAAACCGATTTGGTAACGATCGAGCTCCATGACTGGCTACTCCCAGATCGCAGAACAAGCTCTAATTTCATCAAGCGGATAGCGCAGGAGCGCTTCGATGTCTTATCGACATCCCAAAACTTCTTCTTCTTTTTACACCATTAAGCAAAATGTCTTTTGCCAACATACATAGATGCTCGATCATATGCTCGCATAAAATGGCATCGAACGTAGTGTCAGGAAGAGGCCAGCGGTGATTAGCGTCCATGAAGACCGTTCCATGACGGCCACCTTCGATGTCCACATTAAGCCACTTCGGCAGCGGATTGTAACCGCAGCCGAGGTTGAGGCGAGGAGCTGTCGTCGTACGCAAGTATTCGGCAATCTGTCGCCGACAAGCCAGCCGTCCGTAGGCCGACTTCGCGATCCCTTTGACCAAACCGAGCATCCTTGCTAACGCTAAAGAGCGCGGCCACCCGGCATGATGCAAGCGTTTGCTCGCCATGATTTGATGGAATTCTCCAGAGAGAGGCACGATGCCGGATTTATTACGATCGCAAGTCAATTTACGACTTCTGGAAAGGTCTGGATATTCCTTTGTGCGGGGTATATCATATCAATAACATGAGTTCATTGTAGAAGATCGAACGGTACGATAGGAAACATTTAGGGAAATACCACTATAATGGCGATCCCGACCGGCATACCTCGATGATGGACATGGTCCAGCGCCTCTAATTGACTATTCAGCAACCGATGGTTGATCTTACCGTTCTATTCGCGACGCGGAATGGCGCTGAGGTCCTCGAGCGGACGTTGGACGGCTATGCACGACAAACACTATCCGCCAGTCGGTGGAAAATGGTCGTGGTGGACAATGGCAGCACTGATGATACTCGAAAGATTTTGGCAAAATTTTTGAGCCGAATTCCAATTACTGTTCTGATGGAGCGCCTCCCTGGCAAAAATAGAGCGTTGAACTGCGGGATTCCTGAGATCGACGGCGAGTTGGCAGTCATAACCGACGACGATTCAATTCCCGATTGCGATTTTTTAGCGGCTTGGCTGGCGCTCGTCGAAGAAGAGACCAGCTTTGATTTGTTTGGCGGGCGTATTACACCTGAGTTTCAGGAGCCGCCGGCCGATTGGATTATGCGTTTGGGGAAATCGTCGCCAAACTTCTTCGGTAAGCGTTCGTTTCCTGATGGTGAAATCTCTGCAAGCGAAATTTTTGGACCTAATATGGCCGTGCGCAGCCGCGTATTTAGAGAGGGACATCGGTTTAATGAAAACATCGGACCGAATGGCGCCGATCCGACATATCCAATGGGAAGCGAAACGGAGTTTTGTGTGCGAATGGAGAGCCTTGGGTATCGAGCGTTTTTTTCCAGCCGACCGCATGTTCGTCATATTGTGAGGCCGTATCAGGTTACGTTGAAATTTCTGAACAATCGCTCGTTTCAACATGGGCGTGGATACGCACTACAAATGTATAAAAAAGGCACTTTACAGAAGGAAATGTCACGCACGCCGACTGGTCTACTGAGGCTTTTTCCCAAAAGGCTGAGGGGCCCAGCGCTATTGTTAAGAGCGCTCTGCTCACTAGACCGAGTAGGGCGGGCCAATGCCTTTTTTGTATATCATTGGCGAAGAGGATTTGAGGCGGAAGTCGATGCGTTAAATCGAGTCCAGGAACGATTTTGTCGATAACTACCAAAGGTGCCTTAGAAGAGACGGTGGACGGCTTGACGGCAAGGTATGCGGACGAGTGGTGAACCCATTAGCGCTGGATTGCAGGTAGCAAGAGGAGTGCTGTTCACAGGCGCGGCACAGGTTTATCGCACCGGGATCGGTTTCATTTCGGGGATGATCCTAGCGCGGTTGCTGGCCCCTGCGGATTTCGGCTTGGTTGCTATGGTAGGCACCTGTGTGGCGCTCGTTGCGCCCATCCAGGATTTAGGTCTCAACCAAGCCACGATTCAGAGGTCGCAAATCAGCAGAAAGCAGCTGAGCGCGCTGTTCTGGCTGTCCGTTGGAACAAGTTTCTTCCTGGGTCTGGGGCTCGCGCTTCTTGGGCCCGGCGTAGCCTGGTTCTTCGGGGATTCGCGGTTGACGCTCTTGACGGTTGCTTTCGCTGTGCTGGTGGCGCTCAGCGGAGTGCAATCCCTGCCGTCGGCGCTCATGAATCGTGAGCTGCGATTCAAGGCGTTGGCTGCAATTGATATCGTGACCGCAACGGCGAGTGCGTGTGCGGGGGTAGCTGTAGCTTACCGGACCGGAAGCTATTGGGCTCTGTTCGTGTCGGCTTTCGTTACAACGGTAGTTAACCTCCTAGGTGTGTGGCTGTTGTCTGGCTTCCGACCGGGTTCACCTTCCTTTGAAGGAAGTTTCCGCGATATTGTGGGGTTTGGATCGAGCATCTCCGGGTTCAACGTCGTCAATTATTTCGCTAGGAACGCTGACAATTTGCTCATTGGCAAGTTTTATGGTGGAGAGCAGCTTGGCTACTACGATCGAGCGTATCGGCTCCTCGTGCTTCCACTTCAGCAGACAACATGGCCGCTTGGGCGGGTAATGGTGCCGTTCTTGTCGCGTTCGCAAGCCGATCCGGAGCATTACCGCAAAGTCTACACCGAGTGCATTTCGTCAGTTATGATGGCAGCCCAGCCCGCCATCGTGTTTGCGGTCGTGTTCTCGCACGACGTCATTCGAATCCTTTTTGGATCACAATGGCTTCCAGCAGCGTCAATTTTCCAATGGCTCGGACTGTGTAGTCTCCACCAAGTGGTTACCTCTACAAGTGGATGGCTATATCTGAGTCAAGGACGCGGCGGAGATTATTTTAAGATCGGGCTTTTCAATGCGGTAGCCACTGTCGCCTCCTTTGTAATAGGACTGCCTTGGAGCGCGCTTGGGGTCGCGGTGGCGTATACCGTCGCTAATTACGTGATCATGTTGCCGGCAACGTGGTGGAACGTGGGGCGCCATGGACCGGTTAAGACGTGCCATCTCGTTTCAACAGCAATGCCGCATTTCATTGCAAGCGCTTTGACCATCGCAACGATGCTTGGATTACGGATGACGATCGGTGCCCTGAATTTAGGTTGGTGTTTTGCACTCGCTCTACTAAGTTATGTTGTGTATGGCTTGGTGTTGCTCAGCTTCCCTACGAAACGGCAACTTATTGGCGGTAAGATGAACATTGCAATACGCTAGTTGCAGCCTCGCCAGTTGCGCGACAAGGAATGTTCCGGAATCAGTAGGCTTTAGTAAGGTCCGCCAGTCTAGGGGTTTTAAGCATCGTTGGTGAACCGACTAAATTGACGCGTCGCAAAAATGAGCAATGTGCCGCCCTAATCCTCTGATTTTTCGCAAAATAAACGGTCGAGAAGCCATTTTCGGTTTGACCAATTGCTGGGTGGTGACGCACAAAACGGGGCGGCCGGACAACAGCGCAATTTCATTAGCCTGGTTTTCGTCGCTCTCGATAAACAAGCTCGCGGCGACTTTGCTGTAGACATTAGCCTTAAAGCGGCCGTGGAGATTATCGCGGCGCCTTGTGTCGGCATCACAATCTTCTAGCATTACAAGTTCGCGGTAGCGGATGTCGTGGCTCTTGAGCCAACGCTCCGTTTCGAGACGGTATTTCCCGAGACGAGAAGTGACTAGGTAGCCGATTTCCTGTGTAGGAATATAGAGTGGCTTAGCCGACTCCAGAAAGCTCAGGTACGCTTTTCCATCATCGTTAGCATGCTCTGTCGGATCCTGACACAACACACCGTCTATGTCGACGCAGCAATAGGTTAGTCCGGGATGGTGCATATAGTTCCAACCGAACATGCGTGGTAGTGGGCAGAGTTCAAAGTAGATGTCGACATGATTGCACACCTTAGGCGCGGCGTAGACTGCCCCGAAGGTTACCCTGCAGGGCAGGTTGGCATTTGCGAGCTGTGCTCTGACCGCCTGCATCGATGCACCAGAGCCGATACTATCGTCAAGCACGAGAACATGGTTGGCATCAGCGATGCGATAAATCCAGCGCTCAGAAGAGCGCGTAAGGCCTGATTGAAGAATCGTTCCTTGTATTAGTCCTTGGACGTGAGTCAGCGGTAAGTTTAAGTCAAGCGCCAAAAGATTTGCAGCGAGAAGTCCGCTCCGTGGAATTCCAACAATCAGATCAACATCGCGCGGCACCTTATGAAGGTTCTTCGCAATGGTTGATGCCAAGTCGGCGGTAGATCGAAAGTTCACCGGAGTGCAGTTCCGCTTCTCGCTGATATTGTAGCTATTTAACCATTGTCGATCACAACCTCACCGCGCGTTCCGATATGAGGTCCGCGAAAACAGCGTCATGATCACGATCTTCAAATCCAGCATAATTGACCAATTGTCGATGTAATAGAGGTCGTACTCGACCCGCCGCTGCATTTTTTCGAGTGTGTCGGTTTCGCCACGCAAGCCGTTCACTTGGGCCCAGCCTGTGATGCCCGGCTTCACATTGTGCCGCCGTGAGAACGGGGCGATGCGTTCTTGGAAGATGGCATTGAGCGCGATCGGGTGCGGCCGCGGGCCGATGATGGACATTTCGCCGCAGAGAACGTTGAACAGCTGAGGAAGCTCGTCGATATTGCTTCGGCGCAGCAACCGACCGACGCGCGTCAGGCGCGCATCGTTGGCGGTAGCCTGTGTGAATGTCGACTTCGTCTCGCCGTCCTCCATGACTGTCATGGTGCGAAACTTCAGCACCGGGATGATATCGTTATTATAACCGTGCCGCCGTTGGCGGAAAAACACCGGGCCATGGGAATCGAGCTTAATCGCGAGCGCGACCAGCAGCATAAGCGGCGATAGCGACAAAAGGCTCAGACCCGCTGCGCAAACATCGAAACTGCGTTTAAGGGTTAGGTCGAACGCCGATAGTGGGGGCCGTACCACCTGAACTGTCATGGTGCCGCCGAAATCGCCGATTTGAGCGGATGCCCAAAGGTCATTCATTCCGGTTGGGATGACATGGACTGCGACCGGGAGTTCCGACAATGCATCGGCGATGGGTGCGATACGGGCCAAATCCGCCGCAGCAGCCATGAAGATGATATCGTCCGCCTTAAACCTGCGGCATCGCTCGACAAAGTTGCGAGTTTCCGGGGATCCACTGACGATGCCGGCGTCGGGCCGCTCGGACACAGCGGGCAATGGCACCACGCCAGCCCAGTGCATGCCGAACAGCTCGAGCTTCTTGATTATCTCGGTATTGGTCCTCGTGTCACCCACGAGCACCGCCCTTCGCGCCTCAACCAACCCCGACTCAACGGCCCGACTAACATACGCATGCATTGCACCGCGCGCGATCAGTAGCGCAACGCCGACTGCGATAAACTGCGCAAAGAGCGTTCCTCTGGAGTACGATCCGCCAAGTTTCAGAACAAAGAGCAGAGTCACGAACAATGAAAACGCCACCGCGACGGCGCCAAGGCCGCTCCACATGAAGCGATCGCGGGGCTGTGCCTGAATCGCGACATATTGCTTGAAGCCGACAGCCGGCAGCAGGACCAAGAAAGCAATTGTGCAAGCCGCAATCCCGTATTCGGTCGCGGAAGGCCATTCTTTCAGAGCCACTATGAAATAGATGAGCGCGGTAATGAAGCACGTTGCGGCGATGACAAGGAACTCCGCCGCGACGAGCTTCGCCAGCACGGACCCGATACGTTCTATCTCGCGCGCACGTCGAACGCCGCCCGAGTCCACATGGGCAGCGGACGCCCGGGCCTTCACGTCAGGCAACAGGAGATTCGTCATGTTCGAGCATGACCCGTCTGAATGCGCGGATGAACCGGCCACCCTCGCCCGCCCCCGGAGCGTTGTTATGTTAGGTATTGTTAATCGATAACATATAACATTCCGCCGGTCGTCGCAACTCCCGGCTGGTGGCGCAGCCCCCTGCGCGCCTGCATTAACGTTAGTTATGGCCCCCGCACGTGCTTTGATGCGCGGCTAGGCCCTGCATGGCAGGTGAAGCGTTCGCCAGAAGTTGCTCAAAATAGGCGATCGTCTGTATCAAGCCGTCATAAAGGCAGGTTGTCGGCCGCCAATCGAGCAGTTCTTGCGCCTTGCTGATGTCGGGCTGGCGCTGTTTTGGGTCGTCCTGCGGCAGCGGGCGATGGACGATCTTCGAACCCGAGCCGCTCAGATCGATGACAGTTGCGGCCAGTTGGCGAATCGTAAGTTCGGCGGGGTTACCGAGATTAACGGGGCCGATGACCTCGTCGTCACTGTGCATCAGCCGGATGAGCCCATCGATGAGATCGTCGACGTAGCAGAAGGCGCGCGTCTGCGTGCCTTCGCCATAGATGGTAATGTCCTGGTTCTGCAGCGCCTGCACGATAAAGTTCGATACAACGCGGCCGTCATTTGGATGCATGCGCGGCCCGTAGGTATTGAAGATTCGCGCGATTTTGATGCGCAACTTGTGCTGGCGATAGTAATCGAAAAACAAGGTTTCCGCACAACGTTTCCCCTCGTCATAGCATGCGCGCGGACCGATCGGATTGACGTTGCCCCAATACTCCTCGGTTTGTGGATGAATGGTCGGATCGCCATAGACTTCGGACGTGGATGCTTGCAGGATTTTTGCCTTCACTCGCTTGGCGAGGCCCAGCATATTGATAGCGCCATGTACGCTGGTCTTAGTCGTCTGCACCGGATCGAACTGGTAATGCAGCGGCGACGCAGGACAAGCGAGATTGTAGATTTTGTCGACCTCGACATAGAGCGGAAAGCACACGTCGTGGCGCATCAGCTCAAAACGCGAATTGTCGAGGAGATGCAGCACATTGCGCCGCGTACCGGTATAAAAGTTATCAACGCAGAGAACGTCAACGCCAAGCGCGAGCAGCCGCTCGGAAAGATGCGAACCGATGAAACCGGCACCGCCGGTTACCAAACATTGGCGCCCGCTCAACATATTGCGCTGACTTGCCCCGTGCCGCGACATTCCCGCGTATTATGAACTCACCTTGGACATGTTTATTGTTATGCGATATATCATTAACATACAAAGCACAACCGATAGGCGGAAATCATGCCACTACGCCGGGCCCCGACCCTAGCCGTCACGTTGTTGATGTCCGGCAACTTGGCATTTGCACAACAGCTCATGCCAAGGTCGCCCAGCATCTTCGGGACGCCTAGCGGTTCTTCCCTGCAGCACCTAAACCCACTGGGAAAACCTTGCCTCATTTTCGGAGGCTACGTAGAGGTTGAGGGCGAAAGGACCGTCTCGATTTTCGGCCCTCCTGAGCAGCCGAACCCGACGCAGCCAGGCGCCTTAGCCCCGCCCAAGATTTATGAACACGAGGTCAGGGTCGCCAATAGCTGCGGCCAGCGCATCAAGGTTCAGATCTGTTATTACAAGAGCGATCACTGTGTGAAGGTCGATGTTGCGCCGTGGGAACGAAGAGACGTGGTGCTCGGTATCTTCCCTGGTTTATCGGGGTTCCGCTTCGAAGCGAAAGAAAACTTCTAATATAGCTAGCCGCCGAGGCCGCAGCGACTGTACTTGCATGGGGAACCACAGACGTCGACGAAAACGTCATTGGCTCTGGCCCACTATCCTAGGGCTAGGCGCCGTGATCGCTATCTTTAGTTACGAGCTGACTGCCTTTCCGCTGTTCGCACCGCCCCCTGAGGTCGGTCCAACCGAGTCGCAGGCGAGTCTGCGTCTTATGTCTCGGTTTGGGCCGGCTTTTGCCGGCGCAATGGTCGCCAAGCGAGCCGGAATCTTTGAGCGCCAAGGCATTCACATTGACATCCGCGAAGGCACTGATGGGGATGAACCGTTCTCAACAGTGATAAACGGTACCGATACATTTGGTAGCGCGCGCGCTGACACGTTTCTGTCAGCCCGCGCGAAGGGAGCCCGGATTGTGGCTTTCGCGGCCGGACTTATCGAAAGCCAAGCTGCATTCTACGTTCTTGCAAGGTCGAACCTTCGGACGCCGGCGGATTTCGTCGGTCGCCGCGTTGGTCGGCGCCCAGGAGACGACACGGCAACGGTGTACGATGCACTTGTCACCAAACTCGGCTTAGCGCAGAGCAGAATCGAAGAAATCTCGGTTGGAGGCGATCTTTCGAGCTTGATCCACGGCGATGTCGATGTTTGGCCTGGTCATGTCGGCGATGAAGACTACGCGCTTGAGCAGAAGAAGATCGATTATTCGATTGTCGACCCGGCGCGCTACGGCGTCGACCTCCTTGGAACCGTCTACTTTGCGGCTGAACAGACAATCACACAGCGCCCTGATCTCGTTCGGCGCTTTCTGAGCGGTCTGATTGCCGGATGGGAGCTGGTTTATAATGATTATACGACCAGTGTGCCGATCATCGTATCGTTCGATTCGAAGCGCTTGTCACCCGATTACGTTCGCTTTGCGCTCGACCGCCAGCGCCCGAATTTGCGGCCTTTAGCGACCCGCTACGGCGAATACAGCGAACATCAGTGGCGTTTGCTGCAGGAAATACTCGTGCAACAGCGTCGGCTCGATAGGACCGCAAATATTTCCGAGGCGGTTACCTACGATTTTTTACACGATGTGTATAGAAAACCACTGAGTCCTGCGGATTGAAGAGAAACAGTTCGGTAGCCCGCCGAGCAATCTCTGGGGCTGACGGAGCTTAGCCGCGATCTAGTCTTAACCTTGCTTAGGCTCGCCGCAAGTCGCTATTGCGATTTTGGAGCGGAGTTATGCTCTGAGTGGTTGTCCGACATCACGCGTTTGTTGGCGATGCACGTCCGATAGTATTCGCGTTCGGCCTGGCCTAGGGAGCGTGCGGAGAAGGACGCGATAGTATTCGTGTGACATTCAGGTGTGCCGTGAATTCACTATTCTGCCGCCATCGGATTGGGCGAGGTAACCCTCAGAGGGACCCTGAGTAGGGTGAAATCTGGGCCGGGAAGTCCGATCTTTGCCTCCTGTTTCGGCGGACTTCTCTCAGCCGAGTTTCTTGTGGCCGAGTAACTCGCAGCAATTTCAGTCATACAACGCTAGTATATCACAAGGGTTATGATAAGGTATGGGGCGGCAAGAAGGATGCGTCGTCGCGCGCGTTTGGGGGATTGGATGGGTCTGCAGCCAAAGGGAGCGGGCTGCCGGCTTTGGATCATTGCCGATCTTTCGCCAACGCGCGGCCTCGGCGTCCTTGGCCGATGATGATCAGGACATTAGAGCCGCCGACAAAGGCGCGTCACGACCGTGGAGCCCGCACAAGGTGGGCCCCCCATGATCCCCTGCAGCGCCGCAGAGGCGCTCCGAACGGTACCCCCGCGTCAATAGGGGGTCGGAAGATGGGGCCTCGATTTGTTGGCGTAGGTCGAGGTCATGGGGACGTTCTGCGCCACATCCGCCAGGACCGCCCGCAGATAGGCATGCATTGCGTTTCGCGCCCCCGCAGCTTTCTCCCGGCGGCGGTCCTCCTGATTGCGCACCAGCGGCCAAATGAGAGCCGCGGCAGCGACCCGATTCAGACGGGTCGAATAGCTGAGCGCGGTCGACGGCAAGGAATCCTATTTGGCGGCAAATTGAGCCCGGGTCGCACGCACACAGAGCTCATAGGATTTTATTCGTTGTTCAGGAGCAGATCCATTTTTCCGTGGCGGCTCACACACGGTCGTAATACTGCTGCGCAGATTCAGGGACTTAGGGTGCGCCTTCCCGGCCATTGTCTCGCATTGCTTTGAAACGTCAGAGTCGCCGGCGTGCGCCGGTGCAGTGCTTAGTCCACACAAGGCGACCAGCATCCGAAGCGGTTTCATGCTCCGGGAACGCGAAGAGTACCGTTTGGTTTCACCGACAGTCGCGGAAGAGTGGAGGAGGGGTCTCAAGTTGAAGGCTGACTAGGGCCGAGCCCGAGATTAACCGACGGGTCGCAGTGCCCCCGAATATTGACGAACCTCGGCGACTTCAACGACCGCGACTAAGGGCGCGTGTAGCTGGTTGGTACATCCGGAACTGTGCACCAAGCCCAGTCGATTTAGATCGATGCCCGAAGCGTACATGCGCTAAATGGCTTGCTCGGCATGCCGTCGATCATGAGCTTGAGGTATATCTGGTAGTTCTTGAGGCGGATGAGGTCGCCAGCTTCGAATTCGGGGATAAACTCCCGGGCTAAATATGCCGCGTCTTCCGCGCCGACGCGGAAGGCAATAATGCTCCCGGCATTGCCAAGCACGGCGTGACGCACGTCCGCTTCAAGCTGGTGCAGGTATTGGTGGGCAACCGTGAACGCGACGCGGTATTTGCGCAGCTCCGAGAGCATGTTTGCCATGGCGAGCGTCGTGAAGCTTTGGAATTCGTCGATATACACAAAGAAGTCGCGGCGCTCCACCGAAGGGATATCAGCGCGACTGTAGGCGGCGAGGCCGATCGTGGTTACGAGGAGACCGCCGAGAAGTGACGAGCTATCTTCGCCAAGGCGCCCCTTGGCTAGGTTGACCAGCAATACCTTCCCCTCATCCATGATCCGGCGGATGTGGAGGTCGAGGCCTGGTTCCGTGAGCATCCGGTTGAGCAGGGGGTCAGCGAGGAAGGCGCCGACTTTGTTCTGGATCGGCGCAACTCCATCCGCCCGATAGCCGAACGAGAACCGCTCGAACTCCTTTTCCAAAAAGCTGCGAACCGGCTCATTCTTCAGTGAACCGGCTATCTCTTGCCGGAATTTCTTGTCGGTGAGTATTCGCAACAGATCATGCAGTGTCGCGGACGGCTGCTCCAGAAGCGCCATAAGGACATTGCGCAGGATGTGCTCCATGCGCACGCCCCAGGCCTCCGGCCACATCTTCTTGAAGACCTCCATGAGGCCGGACGCTGCGAGAGCCCGGTACTGGGGTGCGACATGGCGCAGCGGATTGTAGCCCCATGGCTGCGAGGGATCGGCGGCATTCAGGTAAATGATGCCGGAGCGAGATGTCGTCGGCACTTGCGCAACGATGCGCTCAACCAGGTCGCCGTGGGGGTCGATAAGGGCAAAGCCGGCGCCGCAGCGCAAATCCTGGAGCGCCATCGTTTCCATGAGCGTCGATTTGCCCGTGCCCGTCTTGCCGATGACGTAAACGTGCGAGAAACGGTCTTCTCTTTTGATGCCAAACACGCGCCGGTCATTGCGGAAATCAGTGCGCGCAAAAAACGTAATGTCATCATACGCCGAATGAGCCATTGCGACAGGCTACGGCGCAGCACCAACGGACACACGGCACCGTTCTGTGCCAACCCGGGCATCTCCACCGGGCCACGTGCCAGATTGGCAAAAAGTCGCGTCTTTTGTGCAAAGCTGCGCTCGGCGAGCATTGCTGCCAGAGGCCAAGACTCGGCCCTGCAATCCGGCGCCTCCGAGGCGAGGCGTCGATAGCGTGGCGGAGCGGCATGGCGGCACCAGGTATCAACTAACGCCGCACTCTCCGCCTCGCAATCCGTCAACCGAATCCCTCGGTTGCCGGACAGCGAGGAGGAATCCATGCCCGTAGTTCTTACGACAAAAGCTCAGAAGCTGATGAAGCTATGCGAGGTCGAGGGATACGCCAATCCTCTCGACCTTGTGCAAGCCGTCATCTCCGACAGTGTCAGTCCCGCCATCTGCATGAGTGAGGGGTGCGACTACACTGCAGAGATGGAGCCCGACCAAACCGAGGGCTACTGCGAAGCGTGCGCCGGAAACACGATGGTTTCGGCGCTGGTCCTGGCCGGCGTGATTTGAGGAGCCGGCAATGACCGCAGTTGCAGACACAAAGCACGACGCCATTCGCGTGCTAAATGACAACTTCCGCACGACCTTCCTCGGCGGGCGAGTGGTCATGACGCAGGGCGTGAGCGAGCTGCCACTCGACGTGCAGGCCAGCGTGCTGCTCGCTGTGAAGGCGTTTACCGCCTTCTCGAAGAGCAATGATCCGCATGGCGAACGCGATTTTGGCAGCTTCGAGGTCCAGGGCGACACCTACTTTTGGAAGATCGATTATTACGACCTCGAGTGCCGCTATGGGTCAGAAAACCCGGAAAATCCGGAGCAAACGACACGCGTGCTCACCATTATGCGGGCTGAGGAGTACTGATTGCCATGCTGGCGATTAGCTACCATCGCCGTCTTTCGAAGATCCCGTGGAATCATCGAATGGGCGATCTTCCCGATGCTACAGCCATGGCGAAACGGCTGCTCGAACAAAATGTCAGCCAAAGAACGGTCGTTGGCCATCTTGAAGGGTATGGCTACGCATTCTACGTCGCACTTGGCGCATTAATGGCGGCGCAGGAGCAATTGCGCTCGCCGCCGGGAGCGTCAGGGACGAGGGCTTAAAACGTGGCGTAGGCAGTTCATAAGAAGAAGGTTCGCCAGCCATCGCGACGCCGCGGAGCCATGCTCCAGCAGTCAGGAGTGCCGCGGCGGGCTACGTTTGGAGCGTCTGCCGGCAGCGTGATGCTGCTTGTTCCCACCGGCGCGGGCCAACAAGAACGGTAATGTGGCCATAAGGCCACGTTGCTACTTTCCCCGCACTACGTGTGCGGGGTTTTTCCTGCGACAGCGCCAAGCGTGCTCGGCGCGTCGTTTCGCTTTGGGTCACCCATTTTGGCAATTTCTCGCGTCTATTGTGTGATCCCTCGCGCGCACAAGCTGAGTGAGGCTGTTCTCTTTCAGCCGCACACGGCCACACGGCCATTCCACAGCAACCAGAGCCAACGAACGCGGCCGCCTCGGGCGGCACGCGCCGGTTTGGCTCGCATGGAGTCAGCAATGACGCTAAAGACCGTACCACTATCGGCGCTCTGTCCGTCCAAGGACAACCCGCGTCGACAAATTGATAAAGATGCGATCAGTGGCCTTGCCGAAAGCATCAAAGCCGACGGCGTTCTGCAGAACCTCATTGTAGAGCGCAATGGCGACGGAAAGTTCCGGGTGATCAGCGGCTCGCGTCGTCTGCTCGCCCTGAAGCTACTCAAGCGCCAAGGTGCTATCGACGGCGCCTACAAGGTGCCGGTCGAAATTCGTGCGTTCGAGGACGGCGACGCGCTGCGCATCGCGACCCTCGAGAATGTGCAGCGAACCGATCTCGAACCCATCGACGAGGCTGAGGCTTTCGCCCGGATGCTCCAGACCGGAGCCACCATTGACGATCTCTCGGCCAAGACGGGCCTCTCGGAGCAGACGATCCGCCGGCGCGTAGCGCTTGCCGATCTCTGCGAGGAGGCCAAGGACGCGGTCCGGAAGGCCGAGGTGACACTCGGCATTGCCGAGGCGTTGACCTTGGGCACCCACGACCAGCAGCGCTCAATTCTTGCCGAGCTGCGGGACGGGGCCGAGCTCGACCGGGAGAGCATCCGCGAGATGCTTTGCGCCCAAAAGCCTTCGGCCGCGATCGCGATCTTCCCTTTGGAGCAGTACACGGGGACCTTCACCCGTGACCTGTTCGCGGTCGAGGAGACCACCTACTTCGACGACGTCGACCAGTTCTTCGCCTTGCAGCGCCAGGCGGTCGAAGCCCTTGCCGAAAGCCATCGGCAGAAAGCCGCCTGGGTCGCCATCCTCAACGCCTACAGCGTGCCCTGGTGGCAGTACGGAGAGGCGAGGAAGGGCAGGCGGGGAGGGGTGGTCATAAACCTCCACCCGTCTGGCCGGGTCGAGGTCAAGAAGGGCCTCACGCGGCACCAGGTGAAGGAGGAGGTGGTCGAGGCCACCAAGGAGACGCCGGAAGCCCCCAAGGAGCGCCCGGAGGCCTCTGCGGGTCTCATCCGCTACGCGGCCCTGCATAAGAGCATCGCCGTCCAGGCGGCACTTTTGCGAAATCCGCGTAGGGCGAAGGAGGTGGCGGCCGTCTGCCTCCTGCTTGGTCTGGTGCCAAGCAAGCGGCTCCGCATTGAGGTCCACCCGTGCTTCACCGCCTGGGACACGTCTGACAAGAAGCCGAAAGCGCTCGAGATCGTCTCTGCCGAACTCTCCCGGCTCGCTGGGCTGCTGGGTATTAAGTTTGATGCCCGGATGCGAGTGCCGTCATCGAACGGATCTGATGATACCGCCCCAGCAGTGTATCAGGCGGTCCAAGGGCTCTCAGACGATGATCTCGACCGGCTGAACACGCTGTTGGTCTTGATGTCTTTCGGGCAGGCTTCTATCGACACGCTTGAGATAGGCGACACACTGTTCAATCGCGTGGCAGCTGACCTTGATCTCGTTATGCGTGATTGGTGGACTCCAGATCCCGAGTTCTTGTCGCTGCTACGGAAGGACCAGCTGGAGAGTGTCGCGATCGAGAGCGGTGCCTCACTTCGGATGGGCAAGCTCAAGAGCTACGGCAAGAAGGAGCTGGTGGATACGCTGATGCAGTATTTCGTCCGCACGGGCGATCCAGGCGCCGTGCTGGACGAACATGATGAGAAGGGGCGGGCTTGGCTTCCGGCAATAATGTCGTTTCCACCGCGTGTGGGAGTGCTGACAAAAAATGGATGATGAAAATTAAAATAGCCGCCCTCCAAAGAGGGCGGTTTTTCTCTACCAGGAAACCCAGGGCGCGTCGGCCGCCGTGAACCATTAGAAGGCCGAGGTCGCGCCCGGGGATGAATAGAGCCGCTACGAAGTCGTCTTCGACTTCGCCAGGTCTCGTCTTACGCCGCAAAAGGAAACCCCGGGCGCTAGAGCGGTTCATTGATTGACGGAAGCGTATCCTGCGTTGGCGAAGTAATTGATGCATTCGTCAGGGTTGATGGTTGAGACGAGATCACCGACGTAGCGCCATGTGTCCTCGATGGAGCGCTTCTGAGCAAGGCGCAGCCACTGCGTGATCTTGGCGAAGGTCTGCTCGATCGGATTGAGGTCTGGTGAATAGGGCGGCAGGTACCAGAGGCGGGCGCCGGCCGCTTTGATCGCTTGGCGCAAGGCCGTCGCTTTGTGGCTTCCAAGATTGTCCATGATGACAATGTCGCCGGCCTTGAGAACCGGCAGGAGCTGCTGCTCGACGTAGCCGCGGAAGCATTCGCCGTTGATCGGGCCGTCGAACACGCAAGGGGCGGTGAGCTGGTCGCAGCGCAGTGCGCCGAGGAAAGTCAGCGTCCGCCAGTGGCCCTGTGGGGGCGAAGCCTCGCAGGCGTTCGCCTTTCGGCCCCCAGCCGCGCAGTGGCGCCATGTTGGTCTTGATCCAGGTCTCGTCGATGAAGACCAATCGCCTCGGATCGAACCTCGTCTGCCAGGATCGCCAGCGGCGGCGCTGGCGCGCGACATCGGCGCGGGCTTGCTCAAGGGCGAACAGTGTTTTTTTTGAAGCGCAAGCCTTCGCGCCGCAAGAACATCCACACCGCATTGTGCGACAGCTCACGCCGCCGCGGGCCGCCAATTCATCCTTCAGCCTGTGTAGCGTCAGATGCGGCGTCTGGCTGATCCGCTCCTTTATGAAGGCGCTTTGCGATGCCCGCCCATCTTCCCAGGCGCGACCGAGCCGGTCGCACGGTGACGCTGCGACCACTTCACCACCGACGACACCGCAACCCCAAACCGCGTCGCAACTACCTGGCAGCTTGCGCCGCCAACAACCGCCGCAATCACCCGCTCACGCAGATCATTGGAAAGAGGTGGGGTCATGCGATGCTGGCCCCTATCCAGCCAGCATCTTGAATCACAAACCGCGATTCGATGGAATCCCAACCGATTCAGTCATTCCGTGAACCGCTCTAGAAGGCGCCAATATAACGATCGGGCATATGGTCGCGCAGGCGCGGCGGCAACAGCTCGATGAGGATGCCGCCGACGTCGGTGCGCATGCCTGGCGGGCCTTTTCCTAATTCCAGCGCGGCTGCCAATTCTAAACGGTGGGGCAAGTTCATGCTCGATCCGTGCAGATAGTCCTTTAGTGCCTCGGCCATACCCTTAAAGAATGGCGGAAGGTCTGAGCCCGGTTCAGCATCCATTTTGGCGCGATCAAACTTAGCCCCGCGTTCGCAATGCAAATACCTCCCCACGTGGTGAAGGCCAAGCCCACTGGGCGCCACCGTCGGAACGAGGTCGCACCCATGCACCAGACGATAGGTTCGCGACCCAAGGCGCGGGTTGTAGCGTTGGTCCGCATAGTCCTTGCTGGCCGGGCGCGGCATGCCAAACGTATAAATGGCGCTCACTCTGGCGACGTTTTCATCGACCAAACGCGAAGCGGTTAGTACGGCCAAGGCTCCGCCTAAACTATGCCCAGTCACAATCACGTCAGTGCCCGCCGGCGCAAGCGCCCGCATGGAGGACTTCACATCCGGCCAGACCGCATCGGCGGCGACTTGGAAGCCTTGTGCCGTCTCTGTCTCACCGATGTGGGCGTCGAAGTCCGTGATCCAATTCGCCACCACAACCGGATCGGTGCCCGCAAATGCCACAAACGTGGCGCCGCGACCGCCAGCGACGAAACAGTGCGTCCTCGCAATTGGCAGCACCCCGCCGACTTCCTTTACGATGAGGCCGCCGAAGTCCAAGCCCCAGGATCGTAGGATATCTTTCATCTTGTCCGCTTCGTCGGTCTCGTAGGCAAGCTGCGACATCCAGGCAAGCGCTTTGCCGTTTCCGAGGGTGAAGTCGCTTCCGATCGCAAATCCAGCGAAGGCATCATTGTCGTAACAGTCGCGTGGCAGTTTTGTTAGGAAGCTCATCGGGCCAATTTCACCTCCTGAGACTGGTTTGACATCATCGACAGTGCAAATGAGCCAACGGTGCGTTGCGGAACTGGCATCAAGCTGGGGATAGGGTGCCGCATTTTGTCGGACGGACTATCGTCTTCCACGGAACGATATGCCGAAATCAATTGGCGCATGATCGTGCCGAGGCTGCGACAGGGTTTGCAAAATGCGCGACTTGCGGTAGCATCCTACGTTACCGCGTTGGCCGGCGTCGAGCAATGCCGGGTGCCTGGACCATTAATTACCAGGAACAGCAAATGCTGTTCCTGGTAATTTCTGGGTGCACCGAGTGCGGGTACGGCATGACAGCGCTTTTGGCTCATTTGGATCGAGTATCCGTCTTTGGACCCTCCGCTGTCGCGCTCTTCCTCATTTTGGGGCTCGATTGGGCATTTTCAGCTCTTCACACCTATCAAGAATGGCGAGGTGCAAAAGCGCCGCTGTGGCGTGTTTTCGGGGCCGTTGTTGGAGTCTGGTTACCTAATTGGCTCGGGTTCTTGGTGTTTACAATAATGCTGACGCTCGCTCTATGGTGCTTGGGTCTGGCGGGCATCGCTGGCTGGTTTCCTGTTGCTGGACCTTTGCCCGAAGCAATAGCGGTTTGGGCGCTGGGGGCTGTAATTGGAGCGCGAATTTCCGACACGCTGGTGTCGCACTGGCGCTTGTATGCTTTGGGCTATCGTCCAAATCCCGGCCTTTCTTCGACGTCACTCTATGTCCTAGAAGCTGTTTTCATTGTTCTGACGTTCTGGAAAGGCCTTTCACTCTACCCACGCGCCGCATGGCTGGGATTCGCTTTCGGCGCCGTCCTCTTCGTACTGGTGCTGCCGGCGCTTCGCGGCACTCGAGTGATCATACCTTTGTGGAGGCGCCCGCCATGGATACGGTGGCAGCCTCTCCCCGAGTGGGCAACAAAGTAACCTGGCGGCCACGCCAACGCGACGATTATTCCGGCTTAGACCGAACTGATTTTGGCTTCGTCTCTGTACAAAAGCACAGATGGGCTACGCCTTCTCCGCGCCGGTATCATTGCGTCAAAAATCGCAGCGCCCGCACCCCCGGCAAGAAGAAATATCCGCCGCCGCGCACAGTAACAAAAGCGGGAAGCCGCCGAAACCGGCGTGCTACACCGTTCTGTTGCGTCACGCTAAAACAATCGGTGGCACAGCCGACAGGAAACGGCAAGCGGTTGCCGGTAAGCGGATCACTTTCGTCGAAAAGGCCATTGAACTTTGCGCTGGCGAGCCAGGCATTCTGCACGAATTCGAATTGGCGGCTGATATTGGCGTTCAAGCAGATGAATTGTAGCCCGCTCTGTGGGTCGGGACAGTCCGGTCGCATCGCTGCTTCCGGCGCCACCCAGGTGCCGAATTCGCGGCCGCGGCGGATGATGCGGTGAAAGCGACTCGACGCGACCAGGTCCGATCGCAGATCGATCCTCGTGAAACCGAGCGTTCGCAAAAACCTCGCGACTAAACTCTGCCGACTGCCACCGGGCATGTCGCCGGTACGCGGATTGGCACGCCGCACGTGCGCGCCCAGCGGGCAGATCATGCCCTGAGAATCGGTGTCATATGTGAATCGATTTTGCGGACTGCTCGGCGGCACGCCGCGGATCGGCGCGCACTGTGGCGCAATCAACGGCTGACCTGAAGTTTGGCGACCAACCATGGCTTCGGCGAGATTCCTGGCCGCCGTCTGCCCCTCTTGTTGGGCAGCATAGCGCCAGAAAGCCCGGACATCTTGATGCAATTCCCGCAGCACCAGATACGTGCCGTTGCGTCCGAGATCGCCCAATTCCGCCCGGTCCTCGGCGCGGGGCAGCGCCTCGGCAGCATTGTCCGGAAGCAGAGGACGGTCGGTGTATTGCCCGTATTCGTTTGCGTAGCCGAGGAGAAACTCGCCTTTGCTGATGAGATTGCCGTAATCCAAGTCGGCGGTGCCGCCGGGTTTGCGCACGTCATCCCAGTCAATCTGCGGCTGGCTGACGCCGTCTGTGAAGCCGAACGGTTCCTTGTCGTGCATGTTGGACGTGGCGAGCTCGATCACGACATCGAAGCCATTTTGCGCGAGCGCTGTGATGATGCTGCCTTTCCAGGCGTCCAGCTTGCCTTGCTCGGCGTAGAGCAGCAACAGAACGTCGGGCTCGCCGGTTCCGCCCCACCGCCACTGGCGGGGCGCATTGTCGCCGACGTCGCCCAACCGGCGCGAGCGGGCCTCATCGCCGGCCATCCCCGACAAAAATTCAGGTGCAAATGCTTCGACGATCGGCGCGGCTACGCCGAGTTTTTTTAATCCATTGGCGGAGACCGCGACCTGCAGCGCAGTCGGCTGGTACCCTTTCAGATCAGCGACGGTGGTGACGGGAGCTTGGCGCAACCAGGAGCGCGCAGCGGCCCGGTTGCGTATCTGCAGCAGCAGGAAGGCGGCCTCGACCAGCTTGACGAATCCCGACCGCGGCAGGGCCTGGACGTCGTCAGCTTCGGCAGAAAGCGCCGGGCTCATATCAGGGCCAGCCAGCGGCGCGCTTGCGCCTCGGTCATGCGCTTGCGCTCTAGGCCTTCTCTGATCTGGGTGTTGGTTGCCAGGTTCGACGCGGTCAGTCCAGGATAGGCCTTGTACCAGACCTGCGTTGGCACTTCATGACGGTGCAGATAATTCTTGAATTCCTGTTCGTGCTGTGCGCCGCCGCAAAGCAGGAAGCTGGTGCGGGGCCAGCCGACGCCATTGCTGAAAACAAGATTTAGGCCGAACGCGACCTTATTGATGAAGTCGTCCATGTAGCTGTCCAGGCTGCCATCGTAATTGCTGGCGAACAGCAGCCGGCGTCGGTTGTCCATGAACACCCAGCGCGCGAAATGTATCGTGCCGACCCGGGCCAGCCGGCCGCGGGTATAGATGAAGCGCGTGCTCAATTCGAGCACGCGGAACACCAGCAACAATATGCACAGACGAAACAGCCCGGGCTTGACGCTGCCGAACGCGCTGAACGGGTTGGTGACGTCGTAATCCTCGAGACGGCTGGTCGCAGCAACATGCGCCGGGGTGGGGCGCGGGGCGATCACCGGATCGTTGCGCTCGCGAACTCGCAACTGCCACAGCAGCAGCAGCAAGACTGGCGAGAGCACCAACAGAACAGGAATGAGCAGGACCGCAGCCAGGCCTACGGCTGCCCAGAACAGGTACTGTCGAGCGCGATGCGTGGAGGTCAGCGCCGGCAAAGCTGGTCCGGTCTGCGCTACTTGCGCCACCAAATGATCGTGCACCTCCAGAGCGCGCCGGCTCGCCAGTGCCGGGTTTCGCTCAAGACAGTCGCGCAGGAAATCATGCAACGCAGCTTCCTGCCTGATTTGTTGCACGGTGCGGCCAAGCCAATTGACATACTGTGTGGCTGGCTGCACCGAATGGCTACGCATCCAGGCCAGCAGGTCGGTGCCCGGCGGATCCTGGCAATGAGCAAAGATGCGGCGCAGCCCAGCCGCCGCCGTGTCCGCGAACTCTCGCAGCATGTCGTCGGCGGCGCCATCGCAATCACCCAGGAACGCCAGCCAAACCGGAGCATCTGGAAATGAGGTTCCGTACTCCGCAAGGTCGCCGAGCGTCTCGTCGCAAAGGATCACGAACCGCGCGACATGGAGCCGAGGATAGTGCGCAAAGGGCAGCAATGTGTTTTTGGGATCGACCCGACCGGGCGCATGGTTCATGCTGTCGAGCAAATCACGCAGTTCGCTTTTGCGTGAGATGCTAATTGGTGCCGCAACCATGAACGTCGACTGCGGAGTCATGGCAGCACACGCCGGTCAGAACTGCAAGGCGAAGTCGATCAGGCGAGCCTTGTCCCAATAGACCTTCCCCAGATAAAGACCCGGCGGCTGAATGAGCCTGATCTCATCGCGTATCCAGTGAGCGACGACTGAAGTCTGGGAATAGTCGAGCACGATGCATTCTTTGCCATCGAGCCAGCTTGGACCCTTATAGACCTTGGCGATGATGGCGTTCAGACCGAACGGGCCGACACGGTTCTTGAGCTCGCCCGTTGCCGGATCGAAGACTTTGCCTTGCCAGGCAAAGTAGTTGATGAAGGCGGCAATTTCAGGGGAATAGACCGTCCCCGGGGCGATGATCGCGGTGCCGTCCGCCTCGCCCTGCGGAATCGGTCCGGCATTGCTGGCAGTGAACAAGGCATCCAATTCTTGCTGCGACATGCGCAGAAGCTGAGGCACATCGTAACCCATGGCAACACCTCCAGCCCTCAGCGGTCGACTTCAGATCGAACCACAGCGGCTATCCAACCGCAAGTGCCTTTTGCTATAATCAACAATCTCCAGACCGGTGGAGCATCGGCCGCTGCTTCGCAAATGCAGAAAGGGGTCCGCACATGTCCTCGCAGCGTTTCCTACAGCGTTTGCATGATGCCGTCGTGTTTCTGCTGCACGTCGAACGGCGCTTCGAGCCGTTTTTTCGACCGGCGGTGGATGCCGTGCTGCGCACGCCGTCCGCTGCACTGATCCAGGCACTCATCAAGCTGGGACAGCGCGACGAGGGGCTGCGACTTGCCGAAGAGAAAATCCAACCTGACGAGGAGGCCCATCTTCAGTCCATGATTGACTCGATGGCGGAATATATGCGGCTGCATTGGCCGCCGGGAAACTATCAGCGCACCGGCAACACCAAGACCCATGGCGTTGTCCGCGCGACCTTTACGGTGCGGGACGACCTGCCTCGGCAGTATCGCCACGGCTTGTTCGCGGAGCCGAAGTCCTATCCGGCTTGGGTCCGCTTCTCCGGACCAGGGCCGGACTGGCCGCGCGATATCGACGACGTCGGCTTTGTCAGTTGCGCCATCAAGGTGATGGGTGTGCAAGGGCCGAAGCTGCTGGACGACGAGAAGTTCACCCAGGATTTTCTCAGTATCTGCACGCCGACTTTCGTCACGCCGGATACTCGCGCCAACGCCAAGCTGCAGGCATGGATCCTCAAAGGTACGCCGCTCTTTTACTTCGTCGATCCACGGGACTCGCACGTCCTGGACGGCCTCATGCAGTCCTGGTGGAACAAGACTCAAAGCAACCCGCTCGGCGAGCGGTACTGGAGCTGCGTGCCTTATCTGCTGGGCGAGGGCCAGGCGATGATGTATTCGGTGTATCCGCTGTCCCGGGTCTATCGTCATATTCCGCGGCTGCCGCTGCGGCCGCCCGACAATTATCTGCGCGACAACATGGTGAAGACCTTGTCTGAACAGGATGTCGACTTCGATTTCATGTTGCAGCTGCAGACCGACGCCTTCCGCATGCCGATCGAGAATGCGGCCGTGCGCTGGCCGGAAAGGCTCTCGCCATTCGTGCCGGCGGCGCGGCTTCACATTCCGCGCCAGCGTTTCGCTTCGCCCGAACAAATCGCCTTCGCAAACGTGCTCTCCTACAATCCATGGCACGCTCTGCCGGAGCATCGGCCGTTGGGAAACCAGAGCCGTGCACGGCGCCGGATGTATTGGGAGCTGTCCCAGTTGCGCCAGAAAGTGAACAACACCCCGCACATCGAGCCGACCGGAAACGAGGTGTTTCCGCCTTGACGCTTGATCGCAGGCGCTTGCAGTACCGAAAATCAGCCCATGGCGTCCGCTAAAATCACGTCGGCCGCCTTTTCTGCGATCATGTATACGGCGCAAGCAATGAAGTAGCCGGGAATTCTCGGAAACACTGAGGCGTCAACTACGCGAAGCCGCGCGGTGCCGTGAACGCGGAAATCGCTGCCCAACACGCCACCGGACTCGGCCGGCCCGATTGGACAGGTGCCGCAAGCGTGATGGCCCCAGGCGTGGTCGCGCACGAACTGCCGCAGCGCCTCGTCGGAGGAGATATCTCGTCCTGGAACCTCTTCCTCCGCGATGGCGCCCGATTTGACGAGCGGCTCGGCCAGACGGCGCGCGAAGCGAATGCCGGCGACCACCGCGCGTAAATCCGCCTGCTCCGGATCGTCGTTCGGGTCGAAGTAGTGGAAATCGATGCTGGGCGGCTCGGTCGGATCAGTCGAGCGAAGCGTCACTCTTCCGGCGCGGTTGCGGGTATGGGCTTTGAGGATGCTCCAGGTGAGCCGATTGCGCTGTTCGGCAACGGCCCGGGAATAGCCCGGGTAATAACCCTGGAACGGCCCCAGCAAGGACATCAGAAACAAATCGGGAAGCGTCTGCTGACCATCCGATCGCTTCGCGACGCAGACTCCCGAGCCGTTTGATGTGTACATGCCAAATCCCCAGCGCGACCAAAGCTTCCATTGCGGGTCGCCGCGCCGGAATTTGGCATTGCGCAGCGATGGCCAGACCGGCAATGCCATGCGGTTGACGACACCCACCTCGTAGCGGTCCTGCAGATTTCGGCCGACGCCCAGCAGGTCGACGCGACAGGCAATGTGCAGTTCGGACAGCGAGGCGGCGGGGCCGACGCCCGACAACATCAACAGTTGCGGCGTGTTGAAAGCGCCTCCGGCGAGAATCACTTCGCGCCGCGCATAGACCGCGCGCGTCTCGCCGGCTACAGCGGGATGACGAAGCGCGCGGTATTGATTGGGCCCGCTTCGATATTCGACGCCAACGGCCCTGTTGTTCTCATCCAAGATCACCCGCGTCGCCAATGCCTGCAGCCGCAGCTCCAGCAGGTGCGGCCAGCGCGCCGCCGTGTCGCGCAGGCGCTCGCGGGTGCCGTTGCGGCGATGCCGCCGTGTCGACAGCGGAGTAAAAAAGATTCCTTCCTCGGCCTCTTCGAGCACCGCTCTGTCATTTGGATCGCTGAACGAGCGCAACAACACGCGAAGCCGCTGCCGCCAGCCGCGCCCGTGCCCGAGCGCTCTCAGCGACTCTGTCGCCATCACCCGCATCAATTCGCCGTCGTTGAGGGCCTCGCGCGGCAGCGCCCGTTCGGTGCGCAGCCAACCGCGCCAGCCGTGGCCGGTGGGGTCGATCCCCAGCCGGGCAAGCACGCGCGCCGGCCAGCGATAGGAGCAGTTCTCCAAGCGCCGGAAATAGCGCGCCATGTTGGCGGCGCGCCACGACGCATCTTTGGTTTCCTGCGCGATCGCGTCCCAGTCGGCGTCCGACGGTGCGATCAGGATCATCGCGTTGTGCGCCGTGCAGCCGCCAAGACAAGAGGCCCGGGGATACAGCACTCCGTCCACGGGGCGGCCTTCCCAGGTCTGGTAATAGAACGGGTCGCGTTCGCTTTCCGCTTTATCGGCGTAGTGACGGACAAAGAAATGCCAAGCTATCGCATCGTTTTCCGAGGCGAACGGATGGAATGCGGGCACTTCATAATCGTCGGGCAGGCGGTTTTTCTGCGGCTCGAGTGGATCGGCGCCTCGCAGCTCGCAGGGATCGCCGCCGGCCTCGAGCAGCACGACGTGAAAGCCGACCTCCGCCAAGCGCGCCGCGACCGTACCACCGCCCGCGCCGGAGCCGACGACGACGTAGTCGCAGGTGTCGGGCTGCGCGGTATCGGCGTGCCGCATGCGTCGCTCAGAGGGTCTTGAGGAACTCGATCAGAGCGCGTTTGTCGGGATCGCTCAAGCCCGGCTCCTCGGCAAAGCGGTCGGTGCCGAAATAATGACCGCGGTTGACCACGAAGTCCGGGCAGTTGCTGAGCCGGTACATCTCACGTCCGAGCGGTTCGAAAATGCGCGCTGCGGTCGCGTCATCGGCATTGGCTGGCATCGCCGCCAAATCGTGCCGCAGCCGCAAGAAAATTTTAAGCAGCGCCCAGTCCCGCGACACGGCCGCGAGCCAGCCTGTGTCCTCAGGCAGAGGGTCGAGATTGCCGATGAGATCGACCGGTGTGCCCTTCGGAATTGGCCCGATCTTCACGTCTCCGTTGGCAGCGACAGCGCGGGGAAGCAGCCAGCCGAGCGGCGTCCTCAGCCAGGCGGGGAGATAGGCCGCCGGCATTTTGACCCAGCTCGTCGCCGTCGTGCGCTCTATGAGGCCGACTCCCTTGGCGCCAAGGACATCGTCGCGCGTCCGCTTTTCGGGCCACAGCATTTGCTCGATGCTGGTTTGGAACGCCTTCATACGCGCGGCGACCGACGGATCCGGATCGAACGGGCCGACGGAATTGTTCTGCAGGAACGGCGCCGTGGACCACAGACTGATCAGCGAGGGCGGCCGCGTGTAGCCGCGGCCGCCGGCCGGCATGGTAAACGTGTGGTTGTCGCCGGTGAACGGGTCCTGCACGGTGATGTCGCCGACCGACGGCAGGTCCTTGTAGCTTTGCGAGGAGAAATTATCCCAAATATTGTTGGCGAGCGCGTTGCGCGCGAGCGGACTGCAAGCATTGGTCTGTAGCAGCGTCGCCGGCACGCGGAATTCGCTCGAGAGATAATTGTTCTTGGTGAAATCATCCTTCTGCACGATTGCCAGCATCTTCTGCTTGAAATCGTCAGTTTTCGTCCAGGCCCAATAGCGATTCCAACAGGCCAGGTATCCCGTCCCGTTGCAATTCTCGGAGCCCGGACCCTGCATGCCGACCAACGGCTCCGGCAGCTTGCTGGAATGGCAACGGGCGCAGCGCTCGGCGAACACGACCTTGCCGCGATCGAGCGTTGCCGTGTCGGCGGTCAGATAGCGCGTGCGTTCCGGCTCCGGCAGATCGGCGAGCCGATCCGGCAAACCCGCCGCCAGCAAGAACTTCGCCATGTAGGGCGTTTGTTGCTCGGTGGCTTGCCAGTAAGCTGAGTTGCGCTCGGCGTCGGCGATAAGGATCGGGCTCAGGCGCTGGATGCCGACAAATGGCTTGAAATGCAGCAGCCATTCCTCGCTGAACAGACCGATGTTGAGGTAGACCCGGTTGAGCGCGCCGAGCGCTCCGACCGAGTCCGACGCATCCTTCAGCACCCGGGGCGTATACACATAGGGTTTGTCGTACAGGTCGCTGAGCTGGCTGGTGGAGGCAAAATCGTTGAACTGTTTGTTGTCGAGCTGCCCCCCGGTGAGCAATTCTCGGCCGAACGGTTTGGCGTGCTGCAGCCGGTCCGGCAGATCGTACACCGCGTTCATGGTGCGCGGATTAACGATGCTGTCGGAGGAGACCAGCGAGGTATCAAATGTGCCGGGCGGGTAGGTGTGCAGCAGCTGGAAGACGTAATTGGAGGTGTCGGCGCTCCACACGAATATCCGGTCGAGCCACAAATACTGGGCGCCGACGGTCGAATTCAGGTTCGACCATTGTGGATTTTCGGGATCGGCAGGCGGATGCGTTGGGCTTGGGCCGACGTGGCAGAATCCACAGGCCATTCCGACACGGTACGGGCGCACCAGTTTGGGATCGGTGTAATAGGTTGGGTCATTGTAGAAGCGCACCGGATCCCAGCGTCGGCGCGCCGCTTCGTCGAAATTCGGGTTCGGAAACAGGCGCAGTCCGACGACACCCGTCGGCTCGCCATAATAAGAGCCGACCGGTAGGTAATCGCTGCCCCGCGCGCCGAGCTGCACCCCAGGGTACTTCGCTGCGTCCGCGAACGGATCGGCTGCACAATCGGCGCGCCGCTGGTCGAGCCACAGACCGAAATGCCTCGGATCTGGTCCCGTCGCCTTCGTGAAGCAGGGTTCGTTGACGGCGCCTAGATACGTCCATCGATTATCGCGGCTGAACGGCAGGCCGGGCGCGGACGAAATGGTCTTCAGCAGATCGAACGTTCCGAATGAGTCTTTAATGATCTTGTCCCAGAATCGGTCGTTCCCGCCGGTCCACACCAGCCACATATTGCGGCCCTTGATCTCGTCTTCGCCCATCTGCGCGCCGGGATCCATGTCACGAAAGTAATCCTCGGCAGCGGCCGGAAATGAACTGGCCGGGCGGCCGGCGCGCATCGCTTCGTCCTGGATATGCCCGGGCTCGGGGCCGCTCTTGCGAAGCAAGCCAAAGGACACCACGAACACGACTGCCAGCCCAAGCAAGATTAGGATCGTGCGTCGCATCGGTCGCTCCCATTTGCCAGCCCGGCTTTGGCGCAAATTAAAGTCGTGCAGCCCGACCGGGCAGATACGGGTCCGTCGCTGAGAGAGCGCATTGCCAGAAAGGGCGTGACCCGCAACCCAAAGTATCATACTATCAGCAGCTAACGCTTGTCACCACGTCACGAGCAATGAGCGCACGCCGGTTACACCAGTCAGAGCCAAAGCCTCGGCCCGTTTCGACACTGGCCGGCGCCTTGTGGGATGAATTCGAGATCATTCATCAGCGGCCGCGAGTGGCCGCAACGGCGCAGGGGCCCGATGCCTCGCTGCACGCCTATTACAAGGCAGCGCTGGAGAGTGAACAGGCTGCGCTGTGTCTTTCCGGTGGCGGTATTCGCAGCGCCACTTTTTCGCTTGGCGTGTTGCAGGGGCTGGCCCGCAGCCGCATGTTGACCAAGTTTCACTACCTCTCCACGGTCTCCGGCGGCGGCTATATCGGCGGCTGGTTGGCGATGCTGCTTCGTGAGCGCAAGGGCGACGCCGGCAAGGTGCAGGACTTGCTGGCCGGCAGAGTGGCGCCTCCCGAACTGGACGCGTTGCGCCGCTACACCAATTTTCTTGCGCCGCGCCCCGGCCTGACTTCTCCGGATATCTGGGCCGGCGTTGTGCTGTGGGTGCGCAATGTTTTGGTGAACTGGCTGATCTTTCTGCCGGCGCTATTCGCACTGGCGTTGCTTCCCGGCCTTTATGCGGATGTGCTGGCGGCGACTGGCCCCGGCTGGAGCTGGCTGTTGCTGGGCGTCGCGCTGCTTTGTCTCGGCATCGGCTTCTACAACGGGGCGATGCATCTGCCGAGCCATAAATTTCCGGAACCGTTACCGCCGGGACGCATCGCCGGTGTCGTGGTCTACGGCATCGTGCTGCCCCTGACGCTGTGGTCGGTCCTGGTGCCGCTGGTCGCGGCGCCGTGGCTGCGACAGGTTATGCCGGAAGGCGCTATACTGGGCGACGCAATTCCGCCGCTCAGCTTCATCGTCATGGAATTGGCCTACGTCGCGGCGGCGCTGCGTGCGAGCGACGAGGACAGGAAACAGCGGTGGCACAATTTCGGGTGGTGGACATCGGCCTCAGCGGTCGCGGCGGGCGTTCTGTGGCTCGCGCTTACTTTTGCGATCGGCCGCTCCCCGTCTGTCATCGCGACGCTCGGGCCGCTGGCCGTAACGCTGGCGCATCTGGTCCAATCGGTGATCTACATCGCATTTCGCGTCGAGGCATTCCGCGGCGATCTCGACCGCGAATGGTTGGCGCGGCTGGATGGTGAGAAAGTGCTGCCGGCCCTAATCTGGGCAGTGTTTGCGGCGATATGCCTGTTCCTGCCGCAATGGGTGCTGGACGGGTGGAACACCAAATCGCTCGTGACCAGCGCCGCTGGGCTACTGACGGGGCCACTCGCTGCCTATCTCGGCAAAGTGTCGAAGGACGTGCCCAGCAGCAATCAGGGCACCGGCGGCAGAACCTTCGTGCCGCCGACTTTCGTGCTCATCGACCTGATTGCTGCAGCGTTCGGAATCACATTGTTTATGCTGCTGGCACGGCTGGGTGCCACACTGACGAGTCACAATTGGGTAGCCGAAGCCGTACTGGTGGCAACAACCGCGCTGTTTGCCTGGTTGTTCGGGCGGCGTATCAACGTCAACCGCTTCTCGATGCATGCAGTCTATCGCGCGAGGCTGATGCCGGCTTTCCTCGGCTCGGCGCGCCCGGAGCGCACGCCGGACGGTTTTACCGGCATCGACCCGCACGACAACCCGCGCATGGACGATCTGCGTCCGACTGGCGATTCGTCCGGTAAAGCCGCGCTATTTCCGGTGGTCAATGTGACGTTGAACATGGTGGAGGCGCGCAATACGGCATGGACCGAGCGCAAGGGCGAGAATTTCACCATTACGCCCTGCAACTGCGGTGGCGGCTATTTGCATCGAAAAGAAGATATCGCGGCCGGCGTGCCGGTGCGCGGTGCCTATGTGCGTACCGCCGAGTATGCCGGCAGCGAAAAAGAAACAGGTCCGAAAGATTCAGGAAACGGCATCACGCTGGGCACGGCGATCACGCTGTCTGGCGCTGCTGCAAGCCCTAGTATGGGATACCACTCTTCGCCAGCGACCGCTTTTCTCATGACGTTATTCAACGTGCGGCTTGGCGCTTGGCTGCCAAATCCGGCAACGGCGTCGGCAGCGGAGTTGCGCGCAGCCAAGCCGCCGAACGCGCTCCTGACTTTGACGCGGGAACTCCTCGGGCTGACCGACGACCAGGGTAAGGCAGTGTATCTGACCGATGGCGGCCATTTCGAGAATCTCGGCATCTACGAGATGATCCGCCGCCGCTGCCGCTACATTCTCGTCGTCGACGCTGGCGAGGACCCCACTGCGGTGTTCGAGGATCTGGGCAACGCCGTACGAAAGGCGCGCATCGACTTGGACATCGAGATCGAATTCGATCCGCCAGTCGGCATCGGCTCGCGCAACAAGCCGGTGAAGCCGTTCCGAAGCTTCGCCTGCGCCACCATCCGTTACCCCGAGAACGACAAAGTTTGCGGCCGCCTCATTTATATCAAGCCTTGCGACCCGCCTTATATGACAATGGATGTGCGCGCTTACTACAATGGCCATCCCGTATTCCCGCACGACCCGACGCTCGAACAGTTCTTCACTGAGAGCGAGTTTGAAAGCTATCGGCAGCTTGGCCTCACCGAGATCACACGGCTCGCTTCAGACAGCGCTTCGCTCGACCAATTCTTTGACCGCGCTCAGCAACAAGTAAAAGTCGATGAGTCGCAAATTGGCAACAGTGAGGTTTAACAGCGGGACAGCACCATGTGGTTCAAGTAAAATCCGGCGACTGAGGCGGCGAGCGTGCGCGTCCCTGCAGAACCACCGGTTGGGGTTTGAGGTCGATGCCGGTCTCGGGCGCGATAAACCGGCTCCTGGCCGTGGCGGCCTTGTTGCTGTTTGACGCTGCCGATGTCGCAACGGCTCAACCAGCGTCAAACGGCGGCATCGATTTTCCGATGGCCGCAGTGGATTACTTTGCCGCAATGGATGACGGAATCGCACTGACGCCGGGCGAAGTGCGCGGCCGCAACACTTGGCTGATGTGGACCGCCGGCGACGAGGCATTTTGGGACTATCTGGCGGGCCACAGCTTCGGCACTTTCGACCTCCTCAAGGTGCTCGACAGCCGCAACCGCTCGACGCGATTTTCCTATTACGGCGTCATAAACGAGGAGGGATTCGAGCAGGCCGTCATCGCCGATCAATTCGGGCTGTGGCTCGATGCGCCTGACGGAACGCGCGATCCCTTCTATGCCGCCAGCTACGGCGAAACATTTCCAAAGGACGACTTCTTACACACCTACGGGCGCGCGTCCGGCATCGTAGGCCTGCGCATCTTTCCGAACCCGGATTTTGACGCGGCCGCGCGCCGCCGCTGGGATGCGCAACGCTTTTACAACGACGCGGCGTACTACAGCGATCCCACTCTAGTCCGTCCCTACCGCGTCGGCATGGCCTGCGGCTTTTGCCACGCGGGGCCGCATCCGCTGCATCCACCGGCTGATCCCGAGCATCCCGGATGGCAAAACCTGTCGAGCAATATCGGCGCACAGTATCTGAAAGCGGCGCGAGTATTCGTTCTGCCGCATCATGAGGACAATTTTTTGTTCCAGGTTGTCAACTCGATGCCGCCCGGCACCGTCGATACGTCGGCGCTCGCCAGCGACAACATCAACAATCCGCGGGCCATGAATGCGATTTACCAAGTCGGCACGCGGCTGAAAATCGCCGTCGAGGAGTCGCTTGCCGGCGGCAATCTCGATATGGCGGGCACGCAGGCCAAAATGCCGGTGCCGCACGTGCTGAAGGATGGCGCCGACTCCATCGGCATCGACGGCGCGCTGGCGCGCGTCTACATCAGTATCGGCTCGTTCCACAGCGAGTGGCTCAAGCATTTCAATCTGTTGGTGGGCGGCCAGAGAGAAACGCCCATGGCGATTGCGATCGCGCGCCGCGACTCGCCTTACTTCCGTGCCACGCTGGAGAGACTTCCCGACATGGCGGCGTTCTTCGTCGCGGCCGCCAAGCCGCAGCCGCTGGCGAAAGCGCCTGGCGGCGCGCGCTATCTTCAGGACAGCGAGGCTGTGGTCGCGCGCGGTGAGCAAGTCTTTGCCGAGAACTGTGCGGGTTGCCACGTCAGCTACAACAAAATGCCGCCGCCGCCGGCCGGCATCGAACGGGAGACGCCGGCGTGGGACGCCTGGGTCCGCACCGACGATTTCAAGAGCAAGATGACGGCTCTTGTCCGCCGTCCGGATTTTCTCGATGACAACTTCCTGTCGACGGATCGCCGCTTTCCAGTGACGCGGATCGGCACCAACGCCTGCAGTCCGCTCGCGAGCAACGCGTTGCGCGGCCACGTCTGGGATAATTTCAGTTCCGAGACCTATAAGGCGCTGCCTGCGGTCGGCAAGATGACCGTCGCCAATCCGGTTGACGGCACGTCCTGGGAATTCGACATGCCAGGCGGCGGGCGCGGCTATGTTCGGGTGCCGTCGCTCGTCAGCATTTGGGCATCGGCGCCCTATCTGCAAAATAATTCAGTCGGTGAATTCACCGGCGACCCCTCAGTGGCCGGGCGCATGGCGGCATTTCAGGACGGCATGGAGAAACTGATGTGGCCGGAAAAACGCCACGGCTTCGGCTCCATTTATCGTACTACCGAGAAGAGCTGGTTGCTGCTGTCGGATTCCTATCTACCGGCCGCCCTGCGCGACTTGCTCAAAGCGAAGGGGCTGTTATCGGCCGATGGCCAGGCCGTGCGTCTGGGGCCGATTCCGAAGGGAGCACCGGTCAACCTGCTGGCCAACGTGGCAGTGCTTTCAGAGAGCACCAATGCCGTCGATCGGTCCGTCCATGTCGCCAAGCTGGTTGCCTTGGTGCTGAAGTGGCTCGATGATCTCAAAGGACTACCGAAAGACGCAATGGACGAGCAAATAAGCGAAGCATTCAAAAAGATCATCCCGGATCTGTTGGCGCTCAGTAACTGTCCCGATTTCGTCACCGACCGCGGGCATCTGTTCGGCACGAGACTGCCAGACGACGACAAGCGTGCCTTGGTCGCCTTCCTAAAGCGCATTTAGATTCGGCATTCACTTTAACACACATGGTCTATCTGGGGTCGGCGGGCAAAACGGTATCCGGCTGTTGCCATAACGGCTCTTTTGGGCGGCAGGATCTTCAACCGGCGCAGGGAAGGCGAACTCGTAGACCTTCGATCCGAGGAGCTTAAGGGGCCTGCTCGGCTGCAGCTCGAACGCGCCGCTAGTCTAGAGGCGGACGCCGAAACAATATTACGGGCGGCAAAGGTTCGAATTTCTTCTTGTTTATTGATCAGCGGACTCAATCGTAGGGATGAAATTCGAAGGCTTGGAGGCTCGCCTGTAGCGCTCGCTAGGGGCAGGCCAGCTAATTTATTGTCTCATATCGCTGCGCGGCCAAGCCGCTGAAGTCTTGCTGCGCGCTTCGTCCGAGCGAGCGCTCAATCAAGTGATAAGGCCGGTACTAGGATGTTGCCAGTGAAGGCGTGACGGGCTCCCACCGCCGTGAGAGGCCAGCACACATTCATTTTTACCCTCACGTAACATCACCTCGAAGAACGACACGCCAAACTTTAGTCAATCGTCAAACTGTGGATCGAAGGGGGCGTCTTGAAAGAAGTAGATGGGGCTATCAACGCTAAGAATGGCTGCGAGTCCGTTGAGTTGGGCAGGGGTGACCCGACGCGTTCCTTGTTCGATCCGCTCTATTTGCTCGACGGTAAGCCCGAGTTCATCCGCCAACTCCTCCTGGCTCATGGATAGCTCCGTGCGCCGCTTGCGGAGACGGTTGCCGATATAAGAGTCAATGGGATTGGGGTTGTTGCGCGGCACAGTCGCTCACTGGACAGGTGCAACTGTCAGCATGTTTACGGTATGGCCAATTCTGTGTCAGGACATTGATTTTGCTGTATAATTTTTAGCGTTTTATGGACTTAAATCGCGTACCAGCATCGTTCCATCCCCGAAACCCCCCGAAAACACGCGCCAATTCTCTTGCAACACTATTGGCCATAGTGTTGCGGCCGAAGTCGAAAACCATTTCTCGGATGACGTTGCACACGTCGTCGGGCGCGAGGAAGTACCTGACGGCGGCCGAGCGGCAACGGTTTGCCAGTGCGGCCGATACGCTTCCGGCTGAGCCTCGGCTGTTCTGCCTGCTGCTCATGTGGAGCGGGTGTCGCATCTCGGAAGCATTAGCGGTTACTCCGCTGATGATCGATCGCGCGGGCGGCACTGTAGCCTTCGTCACGCTGAAGCGCCGAAAGGACGCTGTGGTTAGGCAAGTACCGGTCCCGCCTTCGCTCATGGCCGAGCTTGCGCAGTGCTTCGACCTGGCAAAGCGGGAGAATGATCCGGACTTCCGCAGCGCTCGGCTCTGGCGCTGGAGCCGTAGCACCGCGTGGCGATACGTGAAGGCGGCAATGAAACGAGCCGCCCTATCAGGCTCGGCTGCGATGCCAAAAGGATTGCGCCATACGTTCGGGGTGGCAGCGTTCGAGGCGGTTCCTCCTCACATCGTGCAAAGGTGGCTGGGCCACGCGTCCCTTCGCACGACTGGGATCTACGGTGATGTGAGCGGACGCGAGGAACGCCTATTCGCTGCGCGGATATGGGATACGTGGTGAGGCTGACGGACTAAAGGTCTGGCGCTGGGTGTTGCCACTGGTGTATCAGTGTGGCAGGCGCATGAGTTAGGCATGGAAAAGCTCCGACTCGACGACACTGACTATTCGGTTGTCGTAAAGAACAAGGGATCTCTCCCGGACCCCTGGAAGTGGGAGATTTATCGAGCTGGTAAGTCGAACCCGATAGGGCAGTCGCCGGTCTTTTTTCACACCATGGCGGCCGCCAACAGAGCAGGAAAAGCGGCACTCAAGCAGCTATTGGCAAAGCTGAACGTCGAGTGACTGCCCTGAAAGATCAGTGCTGAATCTTCAAATTTTCTGCTGACGTTTTGCCCCTGTTGGCAACCTCTTCGTATTCAACGATTTGCCCTTCATTGAGGCCGTTGAGGCCGGCCCGATCGAGGCGTGGTCAGATAGCGGCGCAGAACTGGGCTTTCAATGCCAGTGGGTGGCGCACTTGTGGACAGAACACGTCGCAAATTTCGAAAGGGAAGCGGTCGCCATTTGACTTGGGCTTTTCCAGGGGATTGTGACCGCACCCCAAATCGTTTTAGTGATGGTGCCGCTGGTAGCGGCATCGGATGTCAATGCGCTAGTCCCACCACATGTCGGAGGTTTCGTGGCCAAGATGCAATTCAGACGATGACAATGGGCGGCTAGCATGGAGAGGCTGCCGATTTCGCTTTGGAGTATGGTTAGTGTTCGATCAAGCAGCTTGGATTCGCAACAACGCGCATAGGCGAGACGCTTTGAAGAATCGACGGTTTCCGGCTGCTGCTACGCTTCGGCTCCCGGCTGGCGTTCAATTGCCGCCTGGGCATTTTGTGCGAGAAATTTAGCGAAGCCCGACCATTGTGGCTTGGTCAACCAGCCAGGGTGTTTCACTCTTAGTTCCTGAACGACATCCTCGAACGCCTTTTCTGTATCATCCTTGAGCGGTGCCGGCGGATGCGCGGCCAAAAATTGCTCCAAGGCGGGACTGCCGCTGATTGGTGGAGCCTCAAGCTGCTGTGGCTCCTCGGTGAGTATGGCAGAGAGCGGCTCGAACCCATGTTTCTGCCTTTCTTCAACTGTAGCTGAATATGCTGCCCCTGGCGTAAACCGCTCGGCCAGGAGGGATAGTATCGAAGTGTGATCAAGGGGCCTACTATTCGGCATGCCAGGCTGGACATAAGGCGAAACAACGAAACCGGGCACTCGAACTCCGGTCGTTTCGAAACGCACGTTTCCCGCCGTGAACGGCACAGGCATTGGTGGCTCGTGGTCGAAAAAACCTCCATGTTCGTCATAGGTTACGATCAACATAGATTTTGCCCAAAGGCGCGGATTGCTAATAAGCGTATTATAAATCTGGCCGAGGAATACTTGTCCTTTTGTAATTCCCGTTGGTGAATGATCGTCGTTCGGGTCAAGCGGAAATGGACTATTTGTATATTCGGGCTCGATAAATACCACGCTCGGAATCGCTTGCCCGATCTTCCACTGTTGTGCGAACCAATTATACCACCGGAAACGGCTGAGACCATCCTCATCGTTCAATGAAAAGAGGATTTTCTCGCGCCAGATATTCATAAGGGTGAAGAAGGGGAAACCTCCCCATTGGTACGAACACCAGTCGATATTGTTTTTATTGAGCCAGTCATACACCAGAGTTTGATTGGGAAATTTGAGGATGGACGACACGTTGTCACTTATTGTGCTCTCTCCGGCCATTGCCATCAGGCGGTTAACTTGGGTGCCGCTCGGCAATGATGAAAACCACCGATCGCACACGGCAAAGTTACGAGCAAGGAAATCAAACGTCGGAACTGCATCTTTTTTGTAATAGCCCATGACGGGTGAAAGATCGCCCGGCGCAGGCTTGGCCGTTGAATAACTTTTGGCAAAGCCCCCCATTTGGGCCTTCCGATTGCCTCGTGTTGGGGATTGGATCTGCGTCTTAATGTACGGCGAATCATGAGGCGGGTCGTAGATATTCTGTACGGTTGAGGTAAGCGCGTGTAGCGGGTAGGCCTTGCCGTCGCATTCGTTTATGTATTGATCCTGCCAACCTGCATCCGCACGAATACCGTTTAGCCCTGGCGGAAAGTTTGCATCCGGCAAACTGAGGTACCCAAGGACGTGATCGAATGACCGATTTTCCATCAGAACAATAATGAAGTGGTCGATGTTTTGAAGCGCCACTGGATGCACCTTTTTGATGAGTTTCTAACAGCAATTCGAGCGCAGCCTCGGTCGGGAACCAGGTTCGATAGTCCGCGCTGCAAGGAACGGCTCCGCACGGACTTGTCGAGTTGACGGATCGTGGACCGTCGGCAAGATCTAGTGCCGCGCCGGGATGAATTCCGGCGCAACGCCCGCTTCCACTTCAGCGGTTGTGGGCGAGCGTAGCTTGTAAGGCGGTCGCAGCGCAACCTGTTGCGATTACGCAACGGAAGTTGATTATTGCAGGTTACGCTACTTTTTTGCTTGCACGCAGCGGTAGGCCGGGATTGATGTCTTTTACGGCTACGGCTTCCACCCGTACCACAATTTGAACAGATTAAGAACGTCCTTTAAGTCGTATGGGGGCATTTTTACACTGTTAAGTGAGGGTTCGAGCCCACTATCCGAGCCATTTCGGAAAGCTACGCAAAAACAAGCGAATGACAACAACTCACGATCCATTGCGCGAAGCTGAAGAATTGCGCGAACAACTTGGCTCGGACCGGCGCCGGCTCTTGGTTTTTTTCGGCGCAGGTACCTCTCAGGCCGTAGGGATCGACAGCATTGTCCAGCTTACAGTGAACGTTCGAGCTGATCTGACTGTTACTCAGCAGGGCCACTATGACCGGCTTCTCGCACAGGCGGGTGCCGGTGCGAATCTGGAGCATGTCCTTGATCGCGTCCGGCTGTGCCGAGAAATGATTGGCGATGATAAGACGGGCGAGGCAGATGGTCTCAAAGGAGCAGAGGCTGAAGAGCTAGACCGCGCGATCTGCCGAGGGATCTATTCGCGGGTCAAAGTTGACCCGCCCAAAGGTCTGCAGTTGCACGCGGAATTCGCAGCTTGGCTAAGCTCCATTCAGCGCGCCAAGCCAGCCGAGATTTTTACGACCAACTACGACCTTCTGCTCGAACGTGGATTAGAGATTGCCCAGGTGCCTTACTTCGACGGCTTCGTCGGCACAGTAAATCCATATTTCTCCGATGCGGCTTCCGATCTTGCCGATGAAGCGCATTCGGGTATTCCCAGATCATGGGTGAGATTTTGGAAACTTCACGGGTCGATCGGATGGAGGTCGTCTGTCGAAGCGATCACCGGGACAAAGAAGACCATTCGCGCCCCCCATTTGACACCGTCAGCGACGGACGACTTGATGATATTTCCTTCGCGCGAGAAGTACTCCGCCTCGCGTCGGCTTCCCTTCATAGCGCTTCACGACCGCCTGCGCCGCTTAACATCGTCGGGCGAGTGTCTTCTCCTGATCGCCGGCTATTCCTTTAGCGACCAACACATCAATGATATCTTTTTTGGAAATCTCCGTGCCAATAACCGCTTCTCGGCGACCGTCCTCCTATTTGATTCATTGAAGAAAAAGGAAATTGAACAGCATCTAGTCACCCCTGCGCGCGGCATTCGCAATTTGACTGTGTACGCGCCTGATATGGCCTTGGTCGGTGGTGTACTTGCGGATTGGTCCAAGCCGTCTCCACCACCCGCGACGCTCGGCAAATGGCCTTTTTGGGATGACGCCAGCAGTCGGTTCACGCTTGGCGATTTCTCGAACCTGCCGGCTTTTCTGCGCGAATTCATCGGGGCGCGTCCGCTGATCACGACTGGAGGCGGCGAGTCCCCATGAAGGACGAGGCTACGTTTATTGGGACAGTGCGCCGCGTGATCGGCGCCACGGTGTATTCCGCCCTGTCACCAGATCTGCCGTCGACCAGCCCAATCGTGAATGGCCGCGTCTACCGAATTGGGCAGATCGGCAGCTTTGTCCGTATCCCGCTGGGGTTCTTGAACGCCTACGGTATCGTCTCGATGGTCGGTGCCATTGCGCTGCGGGGCGACGAGACTCTGGGACCCATTGCGCCAAGTGCGGAATGCACGCTTGAAATAAAGCTCATCGGAGAAGCCTATCGTGGATCGGCCTTTCAGCGTGGCGTCAGCATTTATCCGACGGTCGATGATGAGGTCCATGTCGTCACTGAAGATGATCTCGCGAAAATCTACGCACCGTTCGGATCGTCGCCGGTTCGGATCGGCAGTCATTCGGCATCTGAGAGCTTGGCTGCAACGCTCGACCTCGACAAGCTCGTAACGCGGCACGCCGCTATCCTTGGATCGACGGGAACCGGCAAGTCCAACACCGTCGCCGCCATCCTGAAGGCTATCACAAATGGGGAGTTTCCAAAGGCACAGGTTATTGTGATCGACCCTCATGGCGAGTATGGCGCTGCGTTCGATGGAATCAGCCGGGTCTTCAGCATTGGTGACGCCAAGTACCCGTTCTATTTGCCCTACTGGTGCCTTTCATTCGACGAGCTCGCTTGGTTTCTGGTTGATCGCCGCGGAGCGTCGGAAACCATCCAAGATGGAAACCTGCGCGACAGGATATTCGACCTTCGCCAGAAGGCCGCAAGCGCGGTTGCCGTTGGTGCGGGGCAACAGAAGTTGAGCCCAGATGAAGTTACCGCGGATTCGCCTCTACCTTTCGATGTACGCGGGCTTTGGTATCATTTCGACCGTCTCGAACGTGTGACCTACAATGAGATAGCGCGTAGTAATGAAGCACTGATAGCTGAAGGCGATGCCGCAAAGCTCAAATCTGCACGATTCACGCCCGCCAGCCTTGGATCGGCAGCGCCGTTCAAGCCTCAACCACCACCCATCATGGGTGGCTATACCAACAAAATCCTGCAGCGCTTACGCGATCGCCGGTTCGACCTCCTGCTGCAACCGGCCGATTACGACGGTCATACAAAAGATCTAGCCGACCTTGTCGCGGACTGGCTCAATCACGATCACCCCATTACCGTTTTTGATCTCGCCGGCGTGCCTCCGGAAGTTATTGATTTAGTCGTCGGGTTGCTGTCGCGCACGCTCTTCGAGGTGATGTTCTGGGGCCGCGATCTTGCAGATATCGGAAAGCAGCGTCCAGTCCTCATGGTGTTTGAAGAGGCACACCGGTATCTGCCGAGTGGCGAGGGTTTTTTTATCCAGGGGTATGCCCGCCGATCTGTTCAAAGGATTCTGAAGGAAGGCCGCAAATATGGGCTGGGCGCAATTCTCGTAAGCCAGCGTCCGTCGGAGCTAGATGAAACTCTACTGTCACAATGCGGCACCTTTATTGCGTTGCGATTGAGTAACGCTCAGGACCAGGGGCGGGTGAAAAGCGCCGTCCCGGACGAGCTGGCTGGTTTGGTGGACCTCTTGCCGGCCCTCCGCACAGGAGAAGCCATCATCTCTGGGGAGGGCACTCAGATCCCCAGCCGCGTGCGTGTGCAGCTCATCGAGCCTCGGCCGAATAGCCGCGATCCGGAAGTATCGCGTTTGTGGTCTGACGGCAGCGAACGCGTGCCGGATTATCAATCCGCCGTGACCAACTGGCGGCGTCAACGTATGACATAGCGGGGCGCTCGATGGATTACGTTCCTGTCTCCTCTACGACAGTTGCCGCCATCGGATACGAGGAGGCGACGAATACACTCGGGGTTCGCTTTCAAAGCGGAATGGAATATCATTATTTCGGAGTCCCTGTGGAAGTGTTCGAAGCGATGCGGTCAGCCCCTTCGGCAGGGCGTTTTCTTGATCAAAATATCAAAAAGGCAGGCTATAGTTATGCGCGCATCGCCTGAGGGCACGCTGTAGGAGTATTACCGAGACTTTTGATCGGGTATGATCACCAATAATGGCAATCGAGACGCGTCGAATCAAAGGTGCGATACATGTCCGTGGGGGAATCTGACAAGGGCGCTGTTTCAGACAGAGAAAAATGGGCAGCGGATTTACGGCTACGCATTATGGAGTTTAAGCTCAAGAAGCGCGAACAGGCTACCCGCGCTAATGAGACAGCTCTCCGACAAAAGGAATTTGAACGCACACGGTGGACTAATCCTCTAGTAGTCGCCATTCTTGCGGCGGCGATCGCTGGGATTTTGAATCTGATTGCTGTTTCGGTAAATGATTTTATGCAGCGAGGGATTGAGGCTCAAAAAGCGGAATCTGCTCGAATTCTGGAGATGATAAAGACCGACAATACCGAACAAGCGGCAACTAATTTGGGGTTTCTGCTCGACACCGGACTCGTTGCGAACAGCGAGCTAGTCGGAAACATTGAAACCTATCTAGAGACTCACCCAGCTCCGGTATTGCCTGCGGTTGGAAATAGCCAACTCAACTGCGATTTTTTTAATAATATCGAAGACACCAATTCGACCCCTTTGCGTGGCGTTAAATTGCCTCCAACGAAAAAGTGCATGTTCAGGACGAGCCACGGGTTTCCAATCCCGGACCCCGACTGCACGCCCGGTGCAGTTCACAGTGAAGTAACCGCCAATATTCTAAGCGATTTGCAGTTCAGAACCGCATGTCTGCGCAATCGAACGTCGACGCCATCGGACAAAGCCGTTACCTATTCCTGGTACGGTCTTGACCGACCAAAAGAGAACGTTGGAGCGAAGATGACATGTGAGCTTGATCATTTAATCCCACTGGGCCTCGGGGGTTCAGACACACTCGAAAATATTTGGCCACAATGTGGCCCGTTGAACGTCCCGATGAGCGAGAGGTATTTCAAACTAAAGGACCTGGTTGAGAATTTTTTGACGAAACAAGTAAAAGAGGGAAAGATGGCGCTTGTGGATGCCCAAAAGGGAATTGCGAACGACTGGCCTCAGTATTTGGAGCAAGCGAGGGCCCCGAGGTAAGCGCCCTGCCGACCCGTTGCTCCAAACCAAGGCAGGTCAGTACACGATTTGCCGTTGAGAAAAGCCGACGCAATACGTGCTCCGCGGAAAATACGTTGCGAATATCGTTCGGAGGAGGGAGGTATGCCCAATCATTTCGATGAGCGGCGCGCGGTACGCCAGCCTCCAGCGGGAAGTTTGCTAACTAAAATTTCGGAGTGGTGCCGCTCCCTTGGACTGCTTGGTTGGGCCAGTCTGGCTGTCCTATTGGCTCTAACGCTTGGTATTCTATTCTTATGGCAGCGCACAGAGTGGCAATCGGCTCTCAGCGCAGTCATCGCGGGTTTAGGAGCAACATTAGGAAGCGCAGTCGCTCTTCTGGAAGGAAGACAGGTAAGAGCGAGATTATTGCTAGTACTCGCGGGAGGAATTTTTACCGCGTGGTTTGCGTATTACTCGACCTCCGATCTGGCAGAGCAACTTAGAACGAAATCCGAGCGTCTAGACTTTTTGCGTGCTGATTTGCTTGATTATCTGAAGCCGCTTCCAGCGCCGGAAATCCAACCTGTCCTAAAAGCGGCGGGAGAGAAATTGAGAACAAGGTTTAACGAAGTAATTGCACGAAAGCCTCCGTTTAATCGAAGTGACTTCGACGCGAGTCGTGATCTCATCGAATTAATTTCTAAACTGGATGACAACAATGGCCATGTTCACTACTTTCTGGGAGAGATTGACCGTGGGTTAGGAGACGTTGCCGGGGGAGACCAGCAATTTTATGCGTACCTCGCAGCAGAACATGGGCGAACCAGGCAGGGCGCGCTTGGGTATCCACCCTGTGACACTCCCGAAGGTTATTGCCGCGAGCGTACCGCCTGGATTTTTCACCTCCTCGCTAATGACTTTTATAAGGACGGTCTCAAGCTAGAGGAGGCCAACAATCCAGATGCACCAGCTCGCTTTGCAACGGCGCTGCTGCACGCTTGTTCGGCGATAAAGCTCTTTCCTCCGAACGGCTTTAACTCACCCTCGCAAGGGATTTCAACCCGTACTCTCGAAACTCTGTTATTGCAGAAGCTGGGAAGCAAGGCGAAACCCTGTCCATCGCCAGAAACCCCATAGCTATAAATGTTAAGAGGCGAACCGGAGATGATGAGGGAGGCGGCCCGGCAACGTCTACTAAAGATGAGGTGCGTGGGATAACAAGCTAATTTGTGTGGTCGCCCGCGACGACCAAAATGCTATTGACTTGTAGCAAATCATAGTTGCACTATTGGGTTGAGGAGTGGGCACGGCTACTGGGGGCTGCCCTTGCCAAAGAACGTGATCCTGTGCTGCGACGGCACGGCGAACGAGTTCGCGCAGGACCGCACGAATGTTGTCAAACTTTTTTTCACGCTGACGCGCGATCCCGCGCGTCAGGTTGCCTATTACCACCCAGGCCTCGGTACCATGGAGCCGCCCGGCGCGCTCTTGAAGGTGACGCGCACGGTGACGCGCATTTTCGGCATGGCGTTTGGCTATGGCCTCGAGGCGGATGTCCGTGACGCGTACGTCTTCCTCATGAACAATTTCGAAACCGGTGATCGCGTTTTCCTGTTCGGCTTCAGCCGGGGCGCATATACCGCGCGGGCGGTTGCATCGCTGCTGCACATGTACGGTCTGATCCCCAAAGGGAACGAGCCGCTCGTGCCATACGCCATCCGCATGTTGATGGTGATACACGCGATCGAAGCAAAGAAAACAGGTGATCGAACCGCGGAGGAAGAGCGATATTTCGCTCTCGCAGCCGACTTCAAGCGCACGTTCTCGACTCGCGAGTGCAAGCCATGGTTCGTTGGCGTGTGGGATACCGTCAGTTCCGTTGGCTGGTACGAGAATCCGCTTAAACTCCCATACACTGCGGATAATCCGGATATTGAAATCGGCCGACACGCCGTCTCCATAGACGAGCGACGCGCCTTCTTCCGCACTAATCTTTGGATGCCGAAAGCCCCGCCAATGCCGAGCGGGCCCAAGAACCTAAAGCAGGTCTGGTTTCCCGGGGTGCACTGCGATGTTGGCGGAGGCTATGCGGAATCTGAGAGTGGCCTATCAAGGACCGCGCTCCGCTGGATGCTCAAAGAGGCGCGAGATGCCGGGCTACTCGTCGACGACGATCAGATGGCGCTCATCCTCGGCGCTGCCGGTGGCGGCTATGCCGCACCAAATCCGCAGGCAGTCATGCACGAGTCGCTGCGCGGATGGTGGTGGCTCGCTGAATTCCTCTGGAAGCGGCACTTCAATTGGGCACGCCATCAATGGGAGCGCCGCGCCAACCTTGGGCGACGCCGCACCATCCCGCCAGGATCGCTTGTACACGAGTCAGCATATCAACGCGGCACTGAGTACGCACAGCGATTGTCCGCCGGTTGCGTGCGAGTGTCATGAACGGGTCAGTATGAAGTCTGGAGACTAAACAACTCGCTTCGCACTGAGGCGACAGGAACGGGGGACGCTGCCATGAAGCGCAGAACCGGCTTGCGGACGATAGCGGTATTCTTAGCGGTTTCGATTGGCGTGCTATGGGGTGGCGGCGGGTGGGCCGCAGATGCGCCAACACCGCTCCTGAAGCAGGGCCAACCGGTCGACTGGTGGTTCATGTTCAAGCTTAATTCCAAGATATTTCCCGGCTGCAGCGCCGGGGCGACGCGGACCTGCATCTTTGGCGGCACGGTCCAGGACTATCCGAAAGGATTTGGCCAGCAATTCGTCTATGCAAGCAGCGATCACGGTTCCCTGCAAGCGGGAAGCGGGTGTGCGGGCGACAGCGTGAGCGACCCGTTGGGCGCAACCTTCGACGAGGCGTACAACGGCTCGTACAATTATGTCGTCTGGAACGATCAACTGTATGACGATCCGAAAATCGAAGGCTGCACAAAGGAGTGCGGGGCACCGTGGGGCCACTCCAAAGGAATGTTGGCGTGGAACAGCGATGGCGAAGGTTTTGTCCTCCAGGTAACCACGCCGTCATGGCCGGCCGCGGGCAGTAAAGATCACCCTCGCAGGAACGATGGCAATACGCTGGGGTGCGTGTTGGACGACGATGTGCTCGTGAGCCAGCATTTTTTCGCCCTCAAACTGACCAAAGACGACGTTGTGAAGGTCTTGAAGGCGCTCGCGAACGCCAGCGTCGTGACCAATCCTGCCGACGTCCAAATCGTCAATGTCAGCCCGAGCGACCTCACCAAGCTCGTGGATGATCTCGGCCACAAATCGAGCAGTACGAGCTATACCAAGGACACTCTATCGAGCGGCGTGGTTCTCATTTCCAAGCCCTCCAATCTGAACGTACCCCCATGGCAAATGGTTTCGGCGGTCTTAGGCGGGGTCTCGCTGCGAACGGCGACCTGGTGGGCCAAGCCACAAATCTACAGCACGACTGCAACAACGCCCATTGCGTGCTGGGATGATAGCCTCGGCAAGCCGGGCGCCGTCGCAATCGCAACGACGGGCGAATGGGACGGTCAGACTTTCGGCCTCCAGGGCGGACCCGGCGGAAACTTCAACCACGCCAAGATCGGGGTTTCCACCTCAGGCGACGCTCACTACACGATCTTCGGTGATATGAATCAGCAGGGAGCGGTGCGCCCCGGACAGTCTAGCGCCAAGCAAAAATGCAACAGCAGCCAGAATGGCCGCGGCGGTTTGTTCTATGTAGTCGACGATCCGAGCCTGTTTGCAAGCGTGACCAGCCTCATTCAAGGTGATACCGCACCTACCGCCGCGCCAAAGTCATCAACGAAGCGTTCTACCGGACGTACCAGGAGGAGCGCACGGTAGAGGAGCGGCGTATTTTTGGAGGTAAGCTAACGTTCTGTCCCATCTTGTGAATAATCGCTGTGCAGGAACCGTAGCTGTCGGATGTGCATTCGCGCGGTATTCACAATGGGATTAGCGGAGGGCTATGGCTTTTGTTGCTAGGCTAGCTCTTCACTTGCGCTCCAACCATACGGTGATATCATAGGGGCACAAGTGGCTTCGGCCTCGCCCCGCAAGGGGCAAACAGCGAAACGCTGTCAAAGCATTCCTTTGGCGGCGTTTTTGATTCGCTCGAATATATTTTGATCCAGATGCCCGATCTTTCGGACCAAGCGCTTGGTATCGATCACGCGCATCTGCGACAGGAGTGCCCGCGCTTCTTTCTCATCCACTAAACCGATGGAGGGTCGCAACGGGTGGTCCGATGAGGCGGTAGTGAGTGGAATGATCAGGGAGGTGCGGGAACTCATACCTTTGAGGATCAACACGGGTCGATGGAATTTGCTACCCGTCCCATCCTGCTCGTTTCCGATATTGGTGCCGAGGGCGCATCACCACAGCTCACGTTCATGACAAAACGGAGCCGTCTCCTTGCCGTTGATTTGTTTCTTTCGTTCATTCCATGCATCGAAGTTCTTTTCCATATGCAGTGAGGCAAGTATATCGCAGGTTCCTCGCCCACGGTCGAAGACTTCAAGGAATATGCCATGCTGGCAATTTTTCACGTCTGGGAACCATGGGAGGGGGAGTGGAAAATTCGACGTATGGACCACATTACAGGCCATCGGGTCTCACTCGATCGTCTCGAGGAGTTCCGCCGGATCTACAAGGAGAGCTACGGGCAAGAGATCACGACAGCCCAAGCCTCCGAGATGACCCACCGTCTCTTGACCCTCTATAGGCTCTTGCGGCAACCTTTGCCCGTCGAGCGCGCGCAGCGTCCTCCAGGGCAAGAGCCTCCGGCTCAAACCGCGCCCGAAGCTTCCTGATGTTGTCTATAAGTCCTGCGCACTCTGGTTCCTGCAACCAATCTGCAATCTCCCTCAGGATCTTCCAGAGATGCGCATTTGCGATCCGGTGTGACCGGGTCTTATTTGTTCGAACGTCCTCGATGACTCCGAGCCTTGTATTACCTGATTACACCGTGCTTAACGGCTTTATAGAGACATTATTTGTCAGTTTGGCACCTCGTCGACGGTGTTCGAACCTCTTCCTTTGCCAAGTTAGCAGGTTCCGACGTCTATTGATTTTTCCGCAGAAAAAAGATCCTAGGGGTATGGCCAGGACCCGTACCGCGTTCTCCATTTCTCTACCGCCCAACTGGCGGAGGAGCTTGAGCGAGTGACAAAAGAGGAACACCTGAGCCGGTCAGAAGTTATGCGCGAGGCGCTGCGCAAACATCTTGGTAGGGTTTGAACAAATCTAGCTTAAGCCCCACGTAGAAGTGGATCTTTTTGATCCGGAAATGTCCGACCCCGGCAAAGGCCGGGGTCGGCGTAGTAGCTCCGTCCCTACTCCCGGCTCGTATTGTTTGCGATCCGGTTCAGAACGCTCCGATCATAAGCGTCATTGTATCGCTCAGCCTCTTTCTCGATTTCCCGCGTCGTGTTAGGGGCGAAGGTTCGGTCGAACCAATCGGCCCGCGGCGGATCGGCATCGCGACCGCTGGTACCATGACGTTGGCCGGCACACTCTGGAAACATGTATCTCTTGGTCATACGGTTCTCCTATAGAGTCGGGGCGGATCACCGCCTTGATGGGAGTAAGAGCATGAAGCGGCCCGCCCCGATCGTGCAATTTGTGCCAGTTTGTGACAGGCGAGGTGTATGAGCGACTTCGCAAGAAATCTGCAGCATCTCTTCGTGCTTAGCGGCAAAAAAACCAGGGAGCAATTTGCCTTTGCGCTCGGCCTTGAGCGCACGATGCTGTCTAAATTGATGAGTGGGCGGCGTCCTCCGACTCCTATGCATCTGTGGAAAATCGCCTCATTTGCCGGCTGCACCGCCGATGACCTGCTTTTCGGTCATGCCAAGTTCAGGAGTATCATGCAGGATTATACGACCAGATCAAATCTTATGCTCTTGTCTTTTAGGTCAATAAAAAAGTCGGTGGCAGAGTTCTCAGAGGCGCTGAAAACCTACAAGGGTCAGTACCTGGTGTACTACGCAAGCGAGACCAGCCCTGCACTCGCGTCGCTTCTTTCAATCAACAAGGTAACGAAGGAGGGCATCGAATTCACGTTCGTAAACCCATACCGCGCCAACGACGGCTCGTTGAGCGCATATGAGTATTCAGGGTACATGTACCCAGTGAGCGAATTTCTATATTTCATTTGCGAGCAGAAGACGCGCGACTACGAAATTCTCTCGCTGATACTCTACAAATCACGGGGGCCGCATGTAAGCCTGCTGAGCGGCTTGATTACCGGGATTGGAGTGAAAGAGGATAACACTGGGTGGATCGCGTCAGTACCGATCATAGCGTACCGTCGGTTGAAAGGAATAGAGGATTGGCAAGCAGCGTTGAGGAATAATGAGCTCGGCTTTATTGCATGGGACAAATTGCCGGAAGTCGTTCGCCGAAATCTGAAAACCGATCGATTAGTAGTCGATCAAACTCCTCACGACCGATGACCTGACCCAGAGGGCACGTACCAGTCGGGTCGTGATACATCGATCAGCACTTGCCACCCTGTCCACTTCTCACGTTTGGGAGAACCGTAGTACCCGTGAGAGAATCGCGACTCTATGGAGCGTCCCACCGGCCACCAAGTCTCACCCGAGCGTCTCGAAGCCTTCCGCCGTCTCTACAAGGACGCGTAGGCGAGCGCGATGTTGGCGAACTTCTCATACGTTAACAAAGCGATGTCGTAGCGCCCGCGAAGTAGAGGCGTGAGGTCGTCTGTTTCGCCGGTGGCCCCGATGGTGCGCATGCCCAATGCGCCATAGAGCCGCTGGAATTGGCGTTGCTTGTCGTTGACGAGCGCCTTGAGCGGCAGAAGAAACAACGCGCGGCGGCGGTCAACGATGCTCCGCAGCGTAGGAGTTCGCCGATCATTGTCTTGCCGGAAGTAGTTGGCGCCGAGACCAACAAGTTTTCCCCGTTCAGCACGCCGTACTCGTTGACGGCGGCCAACTGAAGGGGATTTAACTCCCTAATCGTGCCGCTCCGTGTCGCGGCTTCGTTCACGACAGCCCGCGCGCCCGCGCCGCAGAGGCGACGCGCCAGAGACCCGATGAATCCGCTGCGGGTTCCGATACTGCCCGTCCGCATCAATAAAATCAACCACTTAGCGCAAGAAGATCGGAACCAGGTGGGGCGCTCTGGTACTGGCCCATTTCCATCAAGAACTTAGACGGCTGGTCCCTTTTGACTCGCGCGGCGCGGTTGTCCAAAGATACCCCTGCAACACAATAGGGGGAATTCATGCGCAAAGTAGGTTTGCTAGCCGTCGTGGTTTTGGTCGCCTTCCCGGTCATCGCGTCGGCCCAATCACGGGACGCGGTTATCCACCGCATCATCGAGGAAAGTCGGGCGGCATACCGGGGCGCTTGCCCTTGTCCATATGATCTAAGCCGAGACGGCAAAGAGTGTGGCGCGCGAAGCGCCTACATGAAGGCCGGCGGCATTAAGTGCTTTCCTCGCGACGTGACCGCACGCGACATTGAAGAATATCGGCACGGTCGCTAAATACCGCTAGCCGCTGTTCGACAGACATCCGAAGAAACCGAGCGTATTAGGGGCCGCCTCAGTTGGCGGCCTCATCTTTAGCCAGCAGCCAAGGGTTCGCCGGTAGCCGACCTAACGTCAGCTAGGGGAAGCCTACCCACAAGTCAGGGTTGTCCACAAGCCTCCGCATAGCGCCATGACGGCCGGCCAATTCGATGAGCACAGGCGGCAAGAGTACCGATGGCAGGTTCAACCGTTGATCAGGTGGCGTTGTTTTTCACGGCTGCGTGCAAGGCGGCCGACATCCCGCTTTCGCCGCATCTACAAAATCGCAAGCCGATTGCGACCTCCTCAACCGCCAAGAAAAGCGCGAAGCAACGTCGACGCGATGCCGGCGAGGAGATTGAGGAGGACAACAACCCGCCTCTCCCGCTGCCGCTCGCGCAAGCGAAGGCGCTCGAATTTCAGCTGATCGACCTCATGTCCGAACCGGACATCGACGAAAGCGTGAAAACGTCGATTTGGGCGCTTGTGCAATACCTCATGGCTCGCAAAGCCAAAAGCCCGCAGCCGCAGAGGAGTGAGGACACTGGAGGGCGTCGGCCAGCGCGCCGTGGGCCGCCTCACTGACACAGACCGCAAGACGGTTGCGCGCCTTGCGCTGGCGATCGGCAAAGGCTGCGCCGAGCTGCATGACCGCGTGATGGTCGGGCTGCACGTTCACCGCATCGGATGCGATGAGCTATGGGCCTATGTCGGCCACAAGCGCAATCCGCGGGCGGGACCGAAGCGCCGCGCTCAGCATCCTTCGTAGCCGGTGGGTCGGGCATCGTCGTCGACTCCGTGAGTCACCAAGCTCTCCATAACCGTTCAGCAAGTAAGCGCTCCTCGTCCCCGCTCACCTCGCCATAAATGGCAGTCGTACGAAGCGAGGCGTGACCAAGCCATCTTTGTACCAGGTGCGGCGGCACCGCTTGGAATGCAGCAGCACCAAAAGCGTGACGGAGGCCCTTAGGCATAGCGGCGGCTCCTGAGATACGCGCCCGCCGCATCACCTCCTTGACGTACCGCCAGCCGGTGCTGCGGCTCCAATTCCAAAGCCGTAGGCTGGCAAGGAGAGGATCTCGAGCACGTTCCGGCAAACCGAAAGCAGCAGACAGATCGCTCATGAACGAAGGTGGGAGAGGGACCTGCCGGACGACCCTTGCCCTTCTGCGCTTCAACGTTAGCAAAGAGACGGTGCCTGCCTCATAGTCGACGGCGGCAGCTGTAACCGCCAGCGCTTCGGAAATGCGGCAACCGCTCCACATGATCAGCAGACAGAATTCGCGGACGCTCGGAGGCATGGTCTCTGCGGCAGCGGCGTACCGTCGTCGTTCAGCGGCATTGAGATACTTTCGCCCGCCGCCAGGTGCGTACAGGCCCATTGCTTCGATTCGGCCTGCCTCAGCGGTGGCCCGGCCTTTGGAGGTGTCCTGCAACGCTTTGGCCAATAATGTTGCAACAGAAATCCTCAGCTTTTTCAGCTTGTTTGCAGGTCCTTGAGAGTAATGCGTATATTTTTGCCTCATATCCTTCCGTAAATTATACAGCAATATCAAGCCGCTGAGACAGAATTGGCCATACGGTAGCGTCCCGCCACCTGCATTTCGGGTGGTGTGCTCGCATGTTTCGACACGTTCTGTGGCCGCTCCGCGGCTTCGAAACATTACGGGCCCTGGGCGATGGGCCTACCACCCTCTACCCCGTCAGGAACCTGCGCTATTGGTTTCCGCGCATGTTTCTGGAACAGCTGCACGCCCAATTGCGTGTCCCTCTCTCCGTGCTTGAGGTAGGTATCGGCGAGGGCAAGATGCTGGCGTTCATGGGTGGTCCAAAACTACCGGATGAACGCATTGGCCTGCCGGATTGGATCGAACGTTGGGATGGTCTCGACGTAACGTTCCAGCGGGCGGCTCTGGACCGCTTTGTCTACACGCGTTTCATTGAGGGTAATGTGGAGGCTGCATGCGATTTAGAAGGACGTCGTTATCACGCGGTTCTCCTCATCCACGTCTTAGAACATTTGTTCAAGCCCGAACATGCGATGCTCAGGCTGCTCGACGTCTTGTATGACAGAGGCAGGATTATAGGCGGTTCGCCGACCATGCCTGACGCGTTTGCGTATGTGCATGAACCGTTGCTGCGCTGGAAGCATCGCGACGTTCTTAATGACGCCACGATACATCGGCATATCTCGGTCATGACGCCTGGGCGGGTGAAGCGCTTTGCGCGACGCAATAGGTTGAAGATCGACCATCTGGCCGGCGCGTTTTTCCTGCGGGCAAGCGGCCTTTGCTTTGAGAACTCAGGCATGTGGTTGCGCAGCAACCTGCTATGGGGCGCCATGTTCCCCTCGCTCGGAGCCGAGCTCTATTTCTCCGTATGTCGGAACCGCTAAACGGTTTTTGGACGAAGGGGGATACGCCAGACAGCATCATCTGAGCGATGCGCAGGTTCGGTAGACGGGCGGTGCCAGCTTGGCTTGTTGTCACCTCAGGCGCGGGTGTCAGTGAGGCGCGAGGATGTCGGCATGGCACGCACTGGGCTGTTCGCGTTCCGAGATCGTCCGCGACGCTATGCGTGGGTACCTTGCTCAACGTCTAATGACGCAAGCCCCTAGCGGCCAGTCCAGTGCCTCGACTGAGAGACCACGCAACAGGTTCTATCCAAGCAGTTTGCCAACTGGCACAAACACGTCTCATGCACCTGTGATTTCGATTGGCTACACTGCGCTCTATGCAGATAGCAAAGGAGCGCGTCGAAGAGCTGAGAACACTGTATAAAGAGGCATATGGCCAGGACCTTACGTATACCGAAGCGGAAGACATGGCTCATCGGCTTATGACACTGTACCGATTACTCACGCGGCCTTTGCCCAGTGAGAAGCATTCTGCGTCAAAACTCCCGGCTCGAAACGCGCCTTAAGAATGTTTATGCTTGTTAGAATTGCTTGGCGCTCCGCGTCATTCAATCCTTCGATCATTTCCTCTCGTAGATCCCTCAACCATGTCCTCTCTCGTAAATGCAAAGTTCGAACATCATCTACAATGGCCCGCCTCGGTGTGACCCGGTCATACCAATACTAAACGGCTCAATAGAGCTGTTGTTTGTCGAGTACGAGTATCGTCGACGACGTTCGAACTTTTTGCCAATTTGGCCCAAAATCTAGCCTAGTGGTTTTTGTTCTCTCAGACGACCATGATCACATGGCAAGGACCCGTATCGCGTTCTCAATCTCCCTCCCACGCGAGCTCGCAATCGAGATCGACCGCGTGGGAAAGGAGCAATACCGCTGCCGGTCTGAGGTGATTCGGGAGGCGCTGCGGTGGTATCTATCAACCTCGCGTTCTTGACGAAAGTAGTCCCGGCGGTTCAGAGAAAATTAACAGCTGCTTTGGCGTTTAGAAGATCGAATCCACCGTTTCCTTTCATGCTGCGCCGGCGAGGCGATTTGCGGCGTCGATTTTTTCCATTTCGATTTCGTTCAAGGCAAACGTTTCTGGCATCAGCAACGTCTCCACAGAAGTTGTAAGAAGATTGTTCACAGCTGTTGCGAAGGCGCCATCGTCGATCATCCTAAGTTGGTAAAGAAGTTCTCCATACAGGTCGCGACTTAGTCCGTCAGGGCAACTCAAGAGAAGATGCGTGCCATCCTTTGCGGTATAAGCGCTACAGCCTATGATTATGGCTTGGCCAGTATCGTTTATTTTGCGCAGGTTCAAATCGTGCGAAGGGTTTATAAGTCCACCGAAGAATATTGGCCGGGAGCTGCGAATGACGCGGTGAAGAGTCAAATAATAGTCCCACCGTCGAGCGGCGTACGCCTCCACTGCCTTCTTGTAGAATTTAAAGCAGGATACAAATCGAATGTACTGCTCCTGCAAACGTGAGATGTCTATCGTGAAATGGCTGCCGGCCGGGGCTTGCAGCCGTTCTTGCATAAGGAACGGCCGGACGATCTCAACCTGGCTGTCAATGCCCAAAAGGCACTGAGTTTTTCTGAGAGAGAAAGCCGTAGCCTTCAAGGCGAATAGGAAAAACCGTTCGTTCGCATGTAGGTCAAAATGCGCTTGATCGATATTCTGAATAGGTCGTTATCATGCTTTGAGCAGAAGACGGGCAGGCACCCGGCATCTCCCTTAGAGCATGCGAATGATCGGAGTAACCGACTTTATAACGCGCGGGCGAACACTGCCTTGAATGAGGACTCTTTCGTGCAATGCGTCCTATAAGTGGCTATTTATGCTCCATAAATTTAATGAAAGACAAGCTGTCAAGGTACTGTCCGCCGTCACGTGTACACCCTGCTTGCAAGCATCGTTTACCTCGAATAGCATGGCGCAAAGAATACATGCTGCACGGAGAGGCCGTCCCATGAGAATCAAACTTGCGTTATGTGCCGCCTTGCTCATGTCGAGTCTAGCTGGCGAACGTGCAGCCGCAGATGCTGATTGCGACGCAGTCTATCTTACAGGCACCCGTGACCTCGTTATTGATAATGAAGATCGGTCCAGCCTTTACACTATCTATGACAATTATTGCGACAGCAAAGGCAACGTAAACAAGACCACCGCGGGTATAGGCATCGATGCGGTTGTCAAGGCTATCCCAATTTCGTTCACAGGTAACTATGGTAATTCCAGCGAAGCCATCTCTAATTTCTGCAGGAACTATCAGAACGTTAGATATGCCAGTGATAACAGACAAATTACAAAGAATACTGTCGTTGTGGAGGCTCTGAAAAACTATAACGAATGCAAAAAGATCGTGTCGTCCGGCGTTAATATCAGTCACGCGATTGTCGGCCTCGGTGGCGTGATAATTTCGTTCGAGAAAAAAGATGCTGTGACGCAATTCGAAGTGCAGGGCGTATCGCTTGGCCCGGCGATCACGTGCGGAAGCACTTCTCTTTCGTCGGACAACAGATGGCACTCGGTCGACGAGCGAACGCGAGCCACTGTTAAAGGTAATGCTAGCATCGTTTGCAAGAGGACTCCCCAGGGCGAACCGGAAAGAATCTATCCCATGTCATGGATAGGGGTAAGCACGAACGTCGGTGCATACACCATCAGCTTGTTGCCGGATAGCATCATTGGAGGGGAATCAGCCGCCAGGTTGGGTTCAGAGCTTGCGACATTGAGCGCTAAGAGTGACGCGGAAGAAGATAAAATTGCCACTCAGCAGGCTGAGATAAAGGCGTTGCAAGATAGCATTGAGAAGATAAAAAGCGGTACGAAGTTTACCACGTTCAAGTTTTGGACCGGAGAATATGGCGGCACTACACCGGAATATGGCGACCGGTACGATCCGCGCGACCACAAGGATGTTAACGAAATTGGTCGACGCTACTGTCCAACGCCTGCAATCATGCACGTTCAGCAGATTCGGTCAACAGGTGGCGGCTGCTGCGGATACGCATGGTACACGGGCACGTGTGTAGCCTACCAGTAAGCCGCCTCTAGCCGGGTAACGTCCGCATGCGGTAATGCGCATCCACCCGAACAAGCCATGGGTAACAGTGGAGAACGAGGCTGCCATGCGTGGGCCTGGCACGTCTTTAACTGTTCGGCTCATTATGATGACTTCTTGATATCCACTTTCTTGCTGCCGCTATCAGACTTGATGAGGTCGATTGCTGGCTCTACGAGCTCTTGGGGCGGAAGTTGCCGCATGAGCAGAAGATCCCCGGCTTAAGTCGCCATCCGTGTTGGTCAAGACAAACAAGAAAGCTTGAAACATCGAGCCCTCTCGCTTGTTTTGAGTGCAACTAAATACGTCGCTGTATCAGCACCAGAAAAAAGTGTATTTTTGGACAGCTCCTCCACAAGAGGAGTTTTCTAATGCCCATACGTACCAAGACTAAATACTCACGTCGATCTTCCTTTGAGCGCTCGCCGCTCCGAGAAAAACCAACACGAATATTTACTCAACCCGTCATCACTCATAATGTGTTTGTTCACGGCCGTGAACACTCTCTAGGATGGGGCAGGGGGACCTTTCGATTGTAGACGTGAGAACGTGCCAAGATGGCATACACTCGAAGCTGACGTATGGCGATGAGTATGATATAATGGAGAAGTATGAAGGATCAGCTTACGGCAGATCTCTCCGGGATCCTCGACTCGTCGTATGAGAACAAGTGGGTGGCCATAGCCGCTGACTATTCTCGCGTTGTGGCAGCCGCGCCGACCCTGTCGGCGCTTATGCACATTGCGAGCGATCCCGATCTCATATACCACCGCGTGCTCCCGCGCGATGTAAGCTTTGCGCCGCTTGCGTAGGCATGAAGTATCGATACTCGGTCGCATCGGGCCAGCTCAACACGGACGGTACGTACACCAAGCGCCCCATCGTAGAGGTCGAGATTTCGAAAGGCTCCCAGCGCAGAAAGTTCCTCAGCCTCATCGACTCGGGCGCGGACCAGATAATCATGCCCGCTGCCATCGCCGAGGTGTTCGGCATTGATCGAAATTCATGCACCCGCCGCTCGGTGATGGGCGTTTCCATGGAATCTATTGCAGGGTTTGTCGCCGAACTAACCTTTCGCATCCAGCACCAGCCGGAGGCCTTCGCGGCGCCGGTCGTCTTTCTCGATACCGACGTCCCGGTGCTTATGGGACGCGAAGGTTTCTTTGATAGGTACCGGATCAAATTCGAGCAGGATCACGATACGTTCGAAATCTCGCGGAAGCTTACGTAAAGGGGGTGCTGGTCTTTTCCAACCGCTCCCGCACCATCTTGATATTGCGTATCAAGAGTTCACTCTCTGGCTCTGCAAGCGCAGCGCGACACTGTTTTAATATTTTCTTAAGCCGCGAGTTCGTGCCAAGTTGGGTAGCATTAGTTCGAACGCCGTTGATAATGGGCCAGGCTGTATGAGGCAGTCCAAGGCCTCTCGGATGATGATCTCGACCGGCTCAGCACCCTGCTGGTCTTGGTGTCCTTCGGGCAGCCATCGATCGATGCACTCGAGACCGGGGACACGCTCTTCAATCGGGTGGCGGCCGACCTTCAGCTCGCTATGCGCGATTGGTGGACGCCGGACCCCGAGTTCTTGTCACTACTCCGGAAGGACCAGCTGGAGAGTGTCGCGATCGAGAGCGGTGCCTCACTTCGGATGGGCAAGCTCAAGAGCTATGGCAAGAAGGAGCTGGTGGATACGCTGATGCAGTATTTCGTGCGGACTGCTGATTCAGAAGCCGAGCTTAATGAATACGACTCGAAGGGACGTAATTGGTCTCCGGAGGCAATGTGCTTTCCAAGGCGGCCAACGACGACCGTAGACGAATAGCAACGACCCATCTAACCTGGCCGCCGTTCACAAACGAGGGGGGTCTCTTTTATGCTCGCGGCCGTCATAAGCGCACGAAACCAACCACAATTCGGCGGCAGGAATTGAATCGCTTGGCGCGCCCAAACGGCAGAGGGAATGCTGGCGTAGAACGCACGTCGAATTTCTTCGCCGACGTTCGGCCGCTCCCGTCAAGCAGAGAAGTTGAGCAGTTCGGTGATGAGGCCGTCAAGGTATTCACCACCTCTCACGCACATCCCGGAAGGAATGGGCGCTTACGCTTCAGACTTTAAGCTGCCAAGGAGCCGCTGTGATGGGTTCCGAGCGGCCACAGTTCCATAGCCTTAGGAAAATGTTCTGATTCCAGTCACTTTGCCGAGAATAGTTGAGGAATTCTCTTCTAGTGATTAGGAGTTGTCGTTCGCCGCCCCAAGCGCGCTCGGGGCCGCGGCACGGGAGATAGAATTGATTACGCCCCTCAGAAAGCGAAACCTACAGGGGACGCTCTACAAGCGGGACGCCAAGATCGAGGCGCTTTTGGCGCAACTGGAGCTGCTGTCGCGTGCTGAGCTGGTTGCGCGGTGCCATCTCACGGACAGCAATGACTCCGGCTATGTGCCGAGCGAATGCCTGATGTATTTTGTCCGCGCGACACGCCAGGACAATTCGGATCAGTATTTCGAGCAGCTCTACAAGATTTTGCTCTCGCGGGTGCTGCGTGCCCTGCCTAACCCGGAAACGAGCGACGGCGACGTCGTCCGCGTCTCCCAAACCAAGAGCCGCATCCGTGATGCCGCTTTTGATCGCTTCACCGAGGCCCTTGTCGCCGACCACCAGGCCTATTCCGAGAAGCTCGACTATTTCGAAGTCCGATTCGACGGCGCAATCGCGAATCTGCGCCGGGACGCTCAGGATACAGCGTGGCGCGACGAGAACCGCACAACCACCCTCGAATACGACCCGGAAACCAACGAGCCTTCCCCCGAGGTGGAGGAAGCCGCCGGCAGCGTTAACCCCTTCGAAAATTTGGAGGAGAGCGATTACCGGTCCCGGCTGGATGCAGCGATTGACACTCTGCCAAGAGAACAAATCAGGATCATACAAATGCTGCGAGAAGGCTTTCCCATCGACTCGAAGGACCCGGACGCCGTTACTATCGCCAAGACTCTCAAGAAATCGGAGAAGACGATACGGCTGCATCGCGACCGGGCCTTCAAGGCCTTACGGGCCGTCTTGCTCGGGGAGTCCGAACGATGACCAGCCCAACCAAAAATCCATCCCTCGAGGATGTGCTCGGTGCGTTTTCGGTCGAGCCCGACCCCGGCCGCGAGACCCTCGCGCTGTACCTCCGGCATTACCCCCAATTCGCGGAACCGCTCATCGACCTGTCGCGTGAACTGAGCCGCACTTTACCGAGTGCTGCCGGACCCGATACATACGAGGACGAAGCCCGGATCGACGCCGCTTGGAGGCGACACGTCGAGGCCTTAAGCCCGCAGGCCCGAACCGATATGTTCGCGGCGCTTTCAACACAGGAGCTTCGCGACCTTGCCAAAGCGCTCGACGTTCCGCGTCAGGTGATCACGGCGTTCCGCGACCGGCGCGTGATCTTAGATTCGGTGCCGCGTCACTTCCTTGCGCGTCTCGCCGCAGCCGTTCACCAACCCCTGGAGCGCCTGACCGCCAGCCTCGTTCCCGCGGCCCAGCCCGCGCTGGCGCGCAGTTACAAGTCGGACGCCAAGCCAGCAACCGGCGAGCCTGTCACGTTCGAACGTCTCCTGATAGATGCAGGCGTGCCCGACGACAAGCGCGCGCGGCTCCAGGCCGATGCCGACTGACCATGGACGCCATCGAACTCGCCCGACAAGCCGCCGCCCGACTGCATGCACAGGCGGTCGCGAATGGGCACGACCCTTGGAACTCTTATGCATTTGCGAAGGCCGAGGCGGAGCGTCGAGGCCTCGATGTCGAAGTCGCGGTAAAGGGCGCCGCCGTGCTCGATGGTGGGCGCGCGGTACTCGTCGCGCGTGACGATCTCATTCTTCATGAAGACGCGGGCACTCCGTTTGAACGGGCGTTTCTCGTCGCCCACGAAATCGGGCACACCGAACTCGGTGACGCCGCCGATCCAACGCCCGCGCGTGACATCGACCCTGCGCGCCCGGCGGAGGCATCGCCGGTTGGTCTTGATCGGGTCGTCGATTACGGCCGCAAACAGCGCCGGGAGGTTCAAATGGACCTCTTTGCGCGCGAATTCTTGCTTCCACGACCGGCCGCGCGGCGCCTTCATGTAGACGAGGGACTTTCCGCAACGGCGATTGCCGAACGTCTCGGCGCCCCCTTTGCCATGGTCGCCCAGCAGCTATTCGACGTGCTGCTTCTGCCCGAGGTCGAATTGCCGGCCGCGGAAGAAAGCATCGCCCGCGACCTCAATCCCGAACAGATCGCGGCCGCCGCGCATCGGGGCTGTGCATGTCTGCTCGAAGCGGGGCCGGGGACGGGCAAGACGCAAACCCTGACCGCCCGCGTCGAAGGGCTCCTCGCCGAGGGGATCGACCCCCGCCGCATCCTCGTTCTCACATTTTCCAACAAGGCCGCGCGCGAGATGGCCGAGCGCATCGCCGCGAAAAACAAAGATGCCGCCGCAGCCATGTGGATCGGAACCTTTCATGCGTTTGGACTCGATCTGATCCGCCGCTTTCATCTGGAGCTTGGCCTGCCCAAGGATCCGCGCCTGATGGACCGGACGGAAGCCGTCGAGCGCCTGGAGGCTGTGTTTCCCGGGATGGGCTTGGTTCACTACCAGAATCTTTCCGATCCGACGCAAATCATCGCGGACATGCTTGCCGCGATCTCGCGCGCGAAGGACGAGGTGGTTGACGCGAAGCGATATGCCGAACTCGTGGAGAGGATGAAGCAATCAGGCGGCGGAGAAGCTGCCGAGCGTGCCGCCGAAGTGGCCCTGGTCTACGACCGTTACGAAAAGCTGAAGCGCGACGCACATTGCGTTGATTTCGGTGACCTTGTTTTCCTGCCTGTCCACCTGCTTGAGACGAATGCGGCGATCTGCGCGCATCTGCAGGCCGAGTATGACCATGTGTTGGTCGATGAGTATCAGGATGTGAACCGCAGCAGCGTCCGCCTGCTCGCCGCGCTGCGTCCAGACGGCCAGAACCTCTGGGCTGTCGGCGACGCCAAGCAATCCATTTACCGCTTTCGCGGCGCTTCCTCATTCAACATGGCGCGCTTTGGGAACGCCGATTTTGCGGGTGGCCAGCGTGCGCGCCTCACGCGGAACTATCGCTCAGTCACGGAGATCGTTGACGCGTTCTCTGCTTTTACCACCGGAATGAGAGCAGGCGGGGGTGGCGGAGGCCTCGCAGCGGAACGGGGCCGCAGCGGCTATGGGCCGGAGCACCGGGCCGTGGCGACGCCTGCCCAGCAGACCGTCGCGCTTGCCGACGCGATCGAGGAGATGCGTGCTGCCGGGGTGCGCTATCGCGATCAAGCTGTGCTGTGCACCGGGAACGAAAAGCTCTCCACGCTTGGCCACGAGCTGGAGCGCCTGGGCATTCCCGTGCTGTTCCTTGGAAGTCTCTTCGAACGCGACGAGGTGAAAGATCTGCTCGCCTTTCTGTCGATCCTTGTTGACCGTCGCGCTATGGGGATTACCCGCCTCGCCTGCGGTGCCGAGTTCCCCATGTCTCTCGATGATGTCGGCACAGTCATCGACTACCTGCGCTCGAATGAAGCAGCGCCGCTTACTTGGCTGAACGACATCGATCGCATCGTGGGGCTTTCTGCTGACGGGGCTGCGGCGCTGCGCCGCCTGGCGGATGCTTTGGCCGGGTTCGGCGCTGATGCCTCGCCATGGACGGTGCTCGCGACGCTGCTCCTCGATCGGACGCAGATCGCAGCGCGCCTTTCGACTTCGGCCGATCTCATCGACCGCGGGCGCTGCATCGCGCTTTGGCAATTTCTGAATTTTGTGCGCGCCCAGCCGTCACGGCGCGGTCAGCCGGTTACACGCCTGCTCGACGGAGTCCGGCGCCTGGTCCGCCTCGGCGATGAACGCGAACTCCGGCAATTGCCCGCGGCGGCGCAGGGCATCGATGCTGTCCGTCTGATGACGATCCATGGCGCCAAAGGCCTGGAGTTTCGCGTGGTTCATCTGCCCGGCATGAACGCCGATACTCTACCCGGGAACCCACGTGCGCCCACGTGCCCGCCGCCGGACCGCATGCTCGAGGGTGCTACCGGCAGCGCACTTGACGTATTGCGCGAGGGGCTGGCTGAAGAGCAAGAATGCCTCTTCTAAGTGGCGCAGTCTCGCGCGCGCGACCGCTTGTTTCTCTATTGCCCGACTCAAAAGGCCAACGGCAGCAGCCGCCCGGAATCCCCGTTTCTCGCCCGGATGGGTTCAGGGCTCGCGCGCCGGACGGTTACGCCCGCGCGGGCGCTCCCGGAGGCGCCGCAAGACCGCATGATCACCTGGACCTACGAAGGCAAGCTCAGCTTCACCGGCCCGCAGATGGCACTTTACGAGTCTTGTCCACGCCGGTTCTTCTACACCCATGTGCTCCAGGTCGGCGGGCGGCGCAGCATGACGGATTTCATGCGCATGCACGAGGCCGTGCGCGTGGTCTCCGACGGCCTGATCGCCGCGACCATCGCCGAAAGCGACATAGAGGTTCACGTTACGAAGGCCCTCGAAGCAGAGGGGCTTGGGCGCGAGGGCGATGTTACCGCGTTCCATGCGCTTGCTGTCGCGATGATCCGTTTCTTTGCCGGAACGCGGGCGGGCCTTACACCAGAGCCGCCCACGGCCTTGCGCCTCAGCTTTGGCGACCATGATATCATCGTGCACCCCGATGATGTGCTGCTGGAGCCGAGCGGCCGGCGCTTGCTCCGCAGGATACGGACGGGGCACCGCCGATCTGCCGAGGAGGACGATGTCGGCGCAGCCGCCTTCGTCCTTGCGGCCCGCCAAGCGTTCCCTGATGCTCTGGTCCAACTGGTGCATCTCGCCGATCAGGACGTCTTCGATATCGATCTCAAGCCCAAACCACTGGAGACGCGCAGGAAAAGGCTAAAGGATTTCCTCGCCGACATCCGAGGCGGGCGCTTTCCGACCAAGCCTTCGGCATGGACCTGCCCCGGCTGCCCGGCCTTCTTCATATGCGCCAGCGCGCCGACCGGCACCCTGCGCAAAAAATTCTAGCGCCGCATTTCCGGTCGCCCTTTCCGTCGCCGATTGACCGGGTGAGAGCCCGGCACAGGGCCAGGCTGAAACGGAAAGGTAAAGCGTAATGACCGATCACAATCCATCCGGCTCCGAAGGGGCGGACCATGCGGCGGAGGAGCCGATCGAGCACCTCCGCCACGCCGAGCGCGACCTCGAGAAGGCGCTCGAAAAGGAGCAGGAAGCCCGGCACGAGGTCGAGAAGGCCGAAGCGGAGGTAGCGGAAGCAATCCAGGAGCTGGAGCATCCGCGGCATTTCACCGTCGAAATCCTCTACGACGGCGTCAAAAAGAAGTTCGAGGTCTGCGCTGACGAAAGGGTGAAGGCGCTCCTCGATAAGGCGCTCTCGGCGTTCGGGCCGCTGCCGAACCGGCACACGCTCTCCCTCTACAAGGGTGGCGATGAGCTGTCGGACTCTCAGACGCTCAAGGAAGCGGGCGTCAAGCCGCACGATGTCCTGCTACTGCGTCCGAGCAAGGTGAAGGGCGGAGCCTAAAGAATGGCCCACCAGGTCAATGGCGGTGTGCTTGAAGACACCTTCCAGCACTTGCGGGCCTGCGGCTGCGGCCGCCGCGAGTGCCAGGTGCTGTGGCTGAGCTCGTGGGACTCCCCACAGGCCATCACCAAGGTCATGCATCCGCGCCACAAATCGCACCTTGGCGGCTTTGTGCTAGACGACCAGTGGCTCAGCGATTTCTGGCTCGATCTCGCCAACGCAAACATGGGCATTCGCGTCCAGGTGCACTCGCATCCTGGCGAGGCCTTCCACTCGCCGACCGACGACGCGTTTCCGATCATCCACAAACCCGGCTTCCTCTCGCTCGTCATCCCGAATTTCGGGCTTGGCCCAGTCGGGTTCAACGAAGCCTTCCTTGCCGAGATTCAGCCCGACGGGCGATGGCAGGAGGTCGCGATTGCGTCGCGGTTGATGCTCGCATGACGCTGCGTGAAGCCCTGGACCGCACCCTTCTCTTGATGCGCGACGAGGTCCACAAATCGGTGACCGACGACGAGCTGATGGCGGCGTTGACCGGAGTGAGCGTGGCGTTGATTGCCGATGCGGCCAATATGGCCTCCCACTCGGCCCAAACGGCGTTCGTCACGGCGGCCGTGCTGACGGCGCGGTCCGGCCATCGCGTGTACCTGAGATGCCCGCCGGTCGCCCTGGCCGGCCCTCAGCCACCGCTCGGTCGGGGTGAGCTCGTCGAGGAACTCGCGCGCGCTGGCGCCGATTTCCTTCCGGGCTATGCCTTCGCTACCGCAGCGCCGGAGGGCGAAGTCGACATCGCGATCGCGCTTGGCGATTCCGCGATTCCAGTTCGCGCCCGGCGTCGCGTTCGATTGAACGCGAGCCCGTGGAGCGGCCGTCTCGACGACGAGACGGCCAAGGAGATCTGGCACGGCGGCTGGTGGCCCCTCGGCGCCATGGCCGCGGGCGCGATGGGTGCTGCTGAAGCGTTCAAGGCCTCGATCCGCAAGCTCGCCCATGCCGCGCGCAACCCATCACGGATGGAGACGGTGTTTGCCCCGGCCACCAATGTCGTGTTCGCGCTCGCGCCGGAAGGGTCACCCTTTGTCAGGCAACTCGGCACGTTCGATTGCGTCAGCGGCGGCGCCATTATCAACGCGATCCTATACGCGCTGGCCCGCGTGCCCGGCGTCGAGGGCCGCACCCGCGTCATCGAACCCGATACGGCCGACATCAGCAATCTCAATCGCTATATGCTGCTGCTTCGCTCACATCTGAAGGAGCTTAAGGCCCGCGATCTTGCGGCGATGTTCGTCGGCTCCGGACTGGCCATCGAGCCGGTCCCGAAACGCTACGAGCCCGATCAACTTCCGTCGCTACTGCCGCTGGCCGCATCAGTCCTGGTCGGCGTGGACGACATTCCGACGCGCTGGCTCGTCCAGCGCGCGCGTCCCGGCTGGCTCGGCATCGGCGCCACGACGCACTGGTCTGCAATGGCGTCGTTCCACGCGGATGGTCTGGGTTGTGCGGAATGCCTGCATCCCGCGGACGATCCCGGGAACACGCCGATACCAACCGTGGCGTTTGTGTCCTTTTGGGCTGGACTGCTCACGGCCAGCTACTTCCTGCGTCACTGCGCGGGCCTAAGGATGCCGGTTAGTGAGCAGCAGATCTATCTGACGGCGCTCCGCCCTGAGCACCCATTATGGTCGACCGTCCCACGGCGGCGTGGTTGCTCCTCCTGTGCGGTGCGTGGTGCCACGGGGTTTGCGAAGAGTGCTTAGTGCTTGCCCACCCTGCCCGTGCGGACCACCAACTTTCTTGCCGGTCTTTTACCGATTTGCCCTGCCGGCATCGATTGAAAGTAGGGGATTGGCGGTTTCGCGCCGCCATGCGGCACTTCGTCCGGCGCCCTAGGAGCCTACAATTCTTGGCTTCGAGTCGGTCAGAAGTGGCAACCTTTACGAGGTCGAAAGAATGCGTTTTCTTCATTCCGCCGATTGGCAAATCGGCAAGGTCTTCAAGCAGTTCGGCGCCAAAGAAGAAGCTTTGCGCCAGGGGCGCCTCGCGGCCATTGAGCGGCTCGGCGAGCTGGCGCGCACGCACGGCGCGGTGCACGTCCTCGTAGCCGGCGATGTGTACGACAGCGACGCCCCGAGCCCCATCACGTTGCGCGCGCCGATCGAGCGGATGAAGCCATTTGCCGACGTGCACTGGCACCTCTTGCCCGGCAACCACGACCCGCATCGCCCGGAAGGCGTGTGGGATCGCCTCCTGCAGATCGGTCTGCCGACGAACGTTCATCTGCACCTGACGCCGGTCGCCTTCCAGCTCGAGGAGCATGCTTTTCTCTTGACGGCGCCCCTGATGCGCAAGGCGGAATTGGGCGACGTCACCGCGTGGATGGACAACGCGGCCACGCCGGGCGGGGCGTTGCGCATCGGCTTGGCGCACGGCTCGGTCATCAACTTCAAGAGCGAGGGTGAGGCCAGCAACGCGATTGACCCAGCCCGACCCAAGACCGCGAGGCTTGACTATCTTGCCCTGGGGGATTGGCACCGCACACTGCAAATTGGCCCAGCCACCTGGTATGCAGGTACGCCCGAACCAGACCGCGCCGGCGGCCAAGAGCAGGGGACAGCGCTGGTGGTCGACATTCCCGCCGCCGGGGCTCCGGCGTCAGTGAAACCGATCATCACCGGCACCTATCGTTGGATCACACGCAGAGAGCGTGTCAGCGACCGCGCCACGCTCGCCGATCTCGAGCAACGGCTTCGCGCCGAATCCGACTTGCCGCGTCTCGTTTTGCGGTTGCAGCTGGAGGGGTCGCTGGCGATCGCCGACTATGCGGAGCTCCAGCAGCGTCTCGTCGATCTTGAAGCGGCGGTCTTTTATCTCGACCTCGACCAGCGCTCGCTCCTCGCGCGTCCGACGGAAGCCGATCTCGAAGCCATCGACTTCGATGGCGTGCTGCGGCGCTGCGCTGACCGGTTGCGTACTGTCAGCAACGATCTCGAACGAAACGCCGATGTGCGCCACCGAGCCGACGAGGCTCTAGTCGAGCTCTATCTGCGCGTCACGGGTAGTTCTGGCAGGGAGGCGGCGTGATGTTGATCAAAAATCTTGCAGTGGAAGGAATCGGCCGCTTCACCGGCGCGGCTCACGTCGATGGTTTTGGGGAGGGCGTCAACGTTCTCCCGGCCGGTAATGAGGTCGGTAAGTCCACCCTGTTCAAGGCAATCCGCACCTGCCTGTTCTCGCGCCATGACAGTAAGAGCCATGATATTCGCGATCTTGCGTCCGATGGCTCTCAATTGCCGGCAACCATCGCGCTCACCTTTGAGCAGAAAGGGCGTACCTATGTGATCCGCAAGTCGTTTCTGCGCTTGCCCAGCGCGAGCCTGACGGAGGATGGGCATGAAATAGCCCGCCACAAGCAAGCCGATGAAGCTGTATGGGACGTTCTTGGTCTTCGCCCGGGCAGCGGCCGCACAATCGATGAGGGCGCCTTTGGTCTGCTGTGGGTCAGCCAACGTGCCTCGTTCGCGGCAGCCGTTCCGGGCGTCGGCGCATCGAATCTCCTGAACAGTGCGATTGAAGCCGAAGTCGGGGCGCTGGTCGGCGGCGAACGCGCGCGCCACGTTGTTGATGCGCTCAACGGCGAGCTCAAGAGCTATCTGACCACCTCCGAGCAGCAGCCCAAGGCCGACGGTCCGCTCAGTCGCGCCCGCGCCGAACTTGAGCATTGGCGCGATCTTGAGGCCGAGCACCTAGCCAAGCGCGCTGCGCTCGATGCCCAGTTCACTAAATTGGCCGAACATCGCCTGCGGCACGGTGAGCTGACTGACGCTGCTGCGACCGAGGAGCTTGCCCAGCAGCTTGTCATCGCCCGCAGCGAACTAGCCGAAGCGCGCGCCGCCACTCAGGAAATCCGCCGCTATGAAGCTGAGAGATCCGCGGCGCAGGGACTGCATGACAGCGCCGCGCAACGGTTGACGCAACATCGCGGCCTTGTCGCGCGTCTTGATGGTAATCGCGATGTCGAAGCTGGAATTGCCGAACAGCTCCCGCAACTTTCCAGCCGACAGCAGGAGGCCCGCGCAGCGATTGCCCGCACGCAGGAGCAGATCGCTGGGGTAGACAGATCGCTCCACGCGCTCTCGCGACGCGAGCAGCAGGTTGAGAAGCTCGTGTCGGCAACGGTCCGTACGCAACGCAAGGATGAGATCGCCCGTCAGCTCAAGACGGTCGAGGAGGCCGCCAAGGAGCTGCGCGAAATCGATGCGCAGCTGTCACAGATTCGCATCAAGCCAAAGACGGTCGAGGATCTTGATTCCCTCGATCGGCAAATCGCGACGCTCGACGCGCAGCTCTCGGCCGCTGCGGCCCAGCTGGCCGTCGAGGTCAAGTCGGCGGGCATCGGCCAGGTCCGCATCGGCGGCAATCGCGCCAAAGCGTCCTACAGCGCGGCGGTTCTGGCGCCGGTCAAGATTGCCGTCGCGGACATCGCCGTGATTACCATCACACCCGCCGCTCATCCGCGCCACGAGAAGCGCCAAGAGCTGGATCAGGAGCGATCCGAGCTCCTCAAGACGGCCGGTGTGGCGACGGCCGCCGAGGCCTATGCGCTTCTGGCCAGGCGACGCGACTTCGAGGCGGAGCGCAAGGGCATTCTCACGCAGCTCAGAGCGCTCAAGGTAGAAGGTGATCCCGAACAGGCCATCGGCAGGCTCAAGCTTGCGCTTGCCGAGACGGAGGCCGCAATCGTAGCTGCGCTCGCCGAAACGCAGGGCCAGCACCTGCCAACCGCCAAGGAGATCGAAGAGGAAAGGCTGGCCTTATCTCAAGAGCGCACCACGCTGGAGGGGCGCCGGGACAGCCTTGAGGAGGCGCGCGCGCAGCAACAGGACGCGCTGGAAACCGCGGTGAGCGAACGCAGCGCGCTCGAATCGAAGCTGGAGCTGGTGCGGAAGCGCATAGCAGAAGATCTCGCCCGCTGTCCGGATGGGGAGCGAGCGGCGCGGCATACGGCGCTCGTGAGCGAAGTCGCAACCGCGGAAAGCAAGCTGCAGACGGCGACGGCCACCGTCGACGCGCTGCGCCTCAGTGCACCCGATCCGGCCGAGACTGAGCGCCGGCAGATGCGGTGCGAGCGGCTTGAGCAGGCGCTTGAGAACCGCAATAACGAGTTGAGGCAGCTTGAGCGCGATATCGGGCGCCTTACGGGCCAGATCCAGGCCGCGGGTGCCGAAGGAATCGGCGAAGCCCTAGCATCCGCGCAAGAGCAGCGTGCGCTGGCCGAGCGCGAGTCCGCGCGGATCGAAGAGCGTGTGGCCATGCTCCAGCTGCTACGGGACACCGTGGTCGAGTGCCTTAACGAAGGGCGCGAGCACTATTATGCGCCGGTACGCCGCCATCTGAGGCCTTTCCTCAACGACCTCTTCCCGGGCGCTGAGCTCGAACTTGGAGAGGGCTTTGCCATCACCAGTATCAAGCGCGAGCGAACCGAGGCGTTCGATCGGGTCTCGGACGGCACACAGGAGCAGGTTGCCGTGCTCGTTCGCCTCGCCATGGGCGCGATGCTGGCGGAGCGCGGCGCCGCCCCTCCGATCATTCTCGATGATGCGCTCGTCTACTGCGACGATGATCGCATCCAGCGGATGTTCGACGCGCTCAGCCGGGCTGGCAAGAGCCAGCAGATCATCGTGCTGACTTGCCGGTTGCGCAGCTTTGGGCCTCTTGGCGGTCATACGTTACGCATCCGCACCACCACAAAGAATGATGCGACACAAGCAATAGACGCAAAGCATGCTGGCGAATCGGAGGAGTAAGTATCTCCGATGGCTCCGTTGAGTCCAGCTGCAACAGGGCCACCAACGGCAGAAATGACCCAACGCCTCTTCGCGTTGTATTAGTTTCTGCGGCAGCCTTTGCCCTTCGAGCGCGCCCAGCCACCACGGCGAAAGTGAAGCAAGTCCGCTCCGCGTCGCCGTCACCCGGGGACGAAACAAGCCCCGCGCTCGAGGCGCGGGGCTCAGGACTCGTTCCGACTAACTTTGGTCTTACGATTTACTGACCCAGACGTTGTTTTGCCCCTTCAAGACAAACGCGACATATGTCGATGCGGTCAAGTTGACGAATGCAGCGATGGTTAGCACTGCAAACGTCCCCGAAGCGGTAGGCCAAGGCAGAGACCACTCCACAATGCACATCAGCAGGACCGCTAAATCGGCCACAAGTCGCTTTGCCGTTTGTCGCGTTGGAGACGCGCTGCGCCAAATCTCAATCGAGAGAAATACGAGTGCGCTTCCCACTAGCAAATCCTCCAAGGACAGGACCCAAATGAAGCGCGTGGTCATGTTGATCCCAAAGGGTCCGAGCACACTGTAGACCAGGATTGGAATCGCAATTAGCGGAAACATCGTCAGCTCCTTTCCAGGGCATGGAGCGCCCGTCGAAGAATACCGGCGACCATCGCTTTTCCCGGAGGTGAGGCGACAACAAGGGCTATCGCTGTGGCCCCAATCGCAAGCGATGGATTGGCGACGATGACGGCTCCAATGTCGCCAAGATGACTGCCCGTTAGTTCCGCAAGCCCGCAAAGGAAGGCAATGGCAATGGCCGGCACTGCCATTTTCAAGGGCGTCTCGCCTGTGGTGTCTGAGGCGGCGACCCCTTCCGGAGCGGCGTCAGCCTGCGGCTCGTCCTGCTCTTTGCTAGTACAATTTTTCATTGTCGTATGGCCTTATGGGGCGCCAATGGAGAAGCGGACAATCCACGACCGGGCAAACGATGTATTGCCAGGTCGCCCGAGCTTTCACGCAGCGGGCAGCTCAATGGCGAAGCTAGCCGCGAATTCCACGTGTGATCGGCTAACGGTGGCGATCTAAGTTCGCAGCTCCGGGCTTAATAGGCCGCGAAATTGGGAAGGAAATTGTCCTAATAATTGTCGTGTCGTTGCGTCCGATTTGGACGTAACGTTTGGCCCCTTAGGAGTTGAGCCAAGTCGTTCAGTGTGAGATCGTGTGAGTTGTGATTGAGTCGCTCAAACAAGCTTTCGTATCGGTGTAATCTCTTTTCGCCTTGCACGATTTCCATCTGCCCGCGCCGTGATCTGTTCGCACCGTGAAGTGGTCGGTCGCGTGAGAGCACGAAGACTGACTCCATGCCCTCGCATTCTGCTTCGTGTCGAACCAAATTTTCGCCTTGCGGTGTCAGTTGCCGAACGCAGAGCCGGCTTCCGTAGCGCTGATGAAGCTGTTCTAAATATGCGGTTTGCTCCATTAGTATCTTTGGTGTTATTTCTTGAAAAGGAGCTTGCCGTTTTGCCATGTTCGCTATCGCGTCTGCGGATAGGTACACTTCATACGTAAATTCCGAACTGGCAAGTTTATTATGAAGTGCTCCCCGATTGCCGTCGCCAATCTCATTGTAGGCTTCAGCGATCAGGGAAGCGTCGTCAAGAGTTAAATGTTGCCCTGCAATGCCCTTGAACAAGCCGAGGTGGTGGGCCCGCATGAAGTCGGGCGTCTCCCAACTGCAAGGGAGAAAATCAGCCCAGCACGTGAGCTTCGTGGCCGAGGACCAAAAAGGACGCACTATTTGAAAAAAGATGTCCTTTAGTGTCGGATCATCCAGAGGGTCTAGCCGTTGAAATACAATTCTTCCTGTCTCATTCTCCAGCATTTTTCCGATCGTCGGAAAGCTGCCTTCTACGGCGGCAGAGGTGAACCCGTTTAGTGAACGTACCAAAGAGAGAGCGTCTGAGGCAGCGGGATGGTCAGCTTCTGCCACGACGGATTCGGCGATTTCTGCGGACGGCACGATCGAAATTTGGTCTACAATTCTGTAAGAACGATTCGCAAGTCTATCGATTTCGGTATCGTCCAGTGATCGGGCGCCGAAAGCGGACCCTTTTCGACTTTTTGTCGTCGTGAGGATATCGTCGATAAGTATTTCAAGGTTTGTACCGGCTTCTCTTGCTATTGCTTTTGCAACATTCCAAGCAACACCGTCGCCGTTTGCAAGAAAGCGGTTCATTGTTCGGGGCTGAATTTTTCGCTGCTCACCTTCGATTGCTAGGGTTCGCCCGGTTATTATTGGAAGAAGATCGAAGCCTCCGTGCACAGCGTTTTGGCGAATTTCTTTCGTTATTGAAGGATAATGCCCTGAGTGCTTAAATCTCTCCCAGATCCGTTGTTCATGGCCGGCCTTTCGCCCGGGCCGCCCTTTGGGGGGAGAGGGTATGGGGGAATTGGTCGACCTAGGCATTGGATGACCGCCGGTAACTCCTGACAATATATGACTGGGTGACTGACAACTCCAGACCGTGGGAAGGAGTTCCGGCGCATCTAGCGGGAGATCTACGGGAAGAGGTCACGTTGCAGGAGGCCGCCGAAACGACCCAAGCGTCTTCTGGTTTTGTACAGGCTGCTTATGAGGCCTGTGCCCGGAGGGCAGCAGAACCTCCGAAAACAAAAAACAACAATCTGCCAAGAACTAGGGCAAGCCCGAAGCAATTTTATGCCAATTTGGCACGTTATCGGGTCATGCGCTGCAGTCGAGGTGACGCGATAATGTCGGCATGGCAAAAATGACCAGATACAAGATCGCGTTGTCGCCCGAAGAGTTTGACCGTTTAGAAGAAATACGACGAGCGCGGCGCTGTTTGCGGTTCGAAATTGTCCGCGACGCCATGCGTTGGTATTTTTCCCAACGCAAGAAGGTGAAATAACGGACTCCTAACGTCAGCGACCGGGAGTTCACCCGGGCGCCTCGCTCGAGGAGACCCTTTCGCCTTCACTTGCACTCCAGCCATGAGGTGGTACAATACAGCTACAAGTGGCTTCGGCCTCGCCCCGCAAGGGGCAAACAGCGAAGCGCCGTCTCAAAGCATCCTTTTGGCGGCGGTTTTGATTCGGTCGAACACGTCCTGATCCAGATGCCCGATCTTTCGGACAAGCCGTTTCGTGTCGATAACTCGCATTTGCGACAGCAGCGCCCGTGCTTCCTTGCCGTCCACCAAGCCAATTGACGGACGCAGGGGATGGTCAGAGGTAGCCGTCGTAAGGGGTATAACGAGAGAGGTGCGCGAACTCAGACCTTTTATTATCAGCACCGGCCGGCGGAAGTCGGTGCCCGTTCCGTCCTGTTCGTTGCCGACGTTGACGCCCAGGGTACACCACCACAACTCCCGTTCATGGCAGAACGGAGCACCTTTCTTTCCGCTGATCTGCTTTTTCCGCTCGTTCCACCCGTCGAAGTCTTTCTCCATAGGTGATTGGGCAAGTATACCGCAGGTTCCATCCATGCAGTCTGCCAAGTTGGGACAAAGACGTGCCATGCATCTTCGATTTCGAGCGCATAGATTATCGCTCTATGCAGATTGCCAAGGAGCGCATCGATGAGCTCCGAACACTTTACAAAGAGGCGAATGGCAAAGTTCCAACGTCATGCAGAACTCCTCACGTCGGCAACCAAAACGCCGCCTTGACGGCGGCGTTGGTGATCGCTCGTATCAGTCCCTCCTGTGTTACCCCTTCTGATAATTCCGCTGCCAATCGGTTGACGGCGGGTTGCCGGGAAACTGATAAAAGCGTATTTTTTCCGAGCACTACTGCGTCTGATCAATCAACATCCATTTCGTCGGCTTTCCTTTCAACAGAGCCATTGTTCCTTATTTTACCGAGTGGATTTCTCGTTCACTGGAATTTTCAATTTCAGTTTCGATCCCTAGCGCCCGCACCAATTCATTTTTCGATTTCATCGTTATTTACCAAGCTTCTTGAGCAGGCAGCGGTGTTTGCTGATGTGGTCGGTTGACGGCCGGTTGCCATAAATCAGCAGCCCGCCCCGCTTGCGGGTTAAGCGTCTCGATCGCCGCACGCAGTGCCGAAGGCGCCAAATGCGCATATCGCATAGTGGTCGTGATTGATGAATGTCCTAGTAGAGCCTGCACGGCGTTAAGTGGGGCGCCGTTCATAGCCAGGCGCGAGGCAAAGGTATGCCGGAGCGTATGCCACCCGATTTTGCGCAGCCCGACCTTCTGACATAACTCGTGCAATCGATGCACAAGGCGCTTTCCAGTGAAGCGCTGGTTATCCTCATCCAAGAATACATAGCCGGTATTACGCCTTCTGTTGAAGAGTGCAGCATAGACATCCGCATCCATTGGAATGTGCCGCTCACGGTTGCTCTTAGGAGCGCTTAGCTCCTGTGTATATTCGCACAGTGAGTGGCGTACCGTGATACTCTGCGTTTGCCAATCAACCGATGTCCATTGTAGCCCGATGATTTCACCGCGTCTCATTCCCGTGCGCAGCGCCACGAGCAACATGTCCCGCAGAACACCATCAGCCTGAGAGAGCAGCAAGCCACATTCGTCCAAGGAGAGATAATCGGTCTTCGGCGGTGGACATTTCAGCCGCTTAATTCTCGGGGGCTCACCTTTGAGCTCAAGCCACTCGTAAGCCGTCCGTACGCACTTGCTGAGGATGTTAAGCCGGTTGTTGATCGTCTTCGGCGTCGACCCTTTCTTCAGAAGCTGGGCCTTGTACTGCTCAATTCTGTAGGCAGTAATGGCGTTAACCGGGATGTCACCGAAGAAAGGAATCATGCAGGAGCTCAACGCCGACTTTTTATTCCCTTGCTCTCCGGGCCGATTGTTGCTTACCACATACACGTCGTACCATTTCCAAGCGAAGTCCCGAAACAGCGGAACAGGCGGAGCCAAGCTCTCTACCGGCTCGCCCCGCGCCAACTTTCCTCGCAGTGTAGCCTCGTAGGCCGCTGCCCCGGCTCGGGAGTTCTCGGGGCTTCGTTTGCGGTAGCGCACGTTGCTTTCTTGGAAGTCCACCCACCACGATCCTTTCGTCTTTCGTACTGTCATACATCATTATTGGTCGACCGAACTCACGCGCCGTCTCTGCAAATACGACACGACATCGCTTCGAGTGAAACGAACGCGGCCCCCGACCTTGACGAAAGCGATGCGACGCTGTTGTTGTAGGCGCCGCACAGTTGGTACAGAGAGCTTAAGAAACTCGGCAACTTCAGCAATCGTCAGCAGCTCTATCGGCGTTGAGTCAATCGACATAAGTATTGTCAAAGAGCAACACAGGAATAGCAACCTGGGTCAATAATACAGCTCCCTGTCTATAATGACGAATCCGCATATTTAAGTTCGATTAGATGCACTTATAAGATCGCGGAGGTAGATCGCGCCTAGCCAGCGGAGCAGGTCGGTGCTCAGGCCGTTCGCGAACGCAAACTCTCTGAGACGACGCTCGAAACCCGAATCAAACGCGAAGTCGGCAAGGAGGCGGAACGAGCAGCTTTGGACCTCGTAAGGTTCCGCGTTACGATCAACCCGGCAATGTCTAATGAGGCTCTCTTTGTGACCGTCGATATAGGCGGCCAAACCGCTGTCTTTCAAAAAGCGCTGGCCGCGGGTGGTCAGTGCAATAGGCGATTTCGCATCGAACAGCTTGGCTTTCGTGTTTTCTGTAGAGACCTTAAAATTCCGGATCGTCTCTTTGAGCCATTCGATTGACGTCTCAATCCGCGCAAACCGTCCGTTGGTGTAATAGGCGATGGCAATGAGGGTGCCGACGACGCCCAAAAAATATTCCCAATTGATATGGATAGCGAGGCCATTCATGCGCCCAATGGTATCCGGCTGCGCACATCAATCGCGAGACCCGACAACGTGCCAAGTTAGCGTGTTATCGCGCATTTCCCTCGGAGCATGGTCCGTCACAATGACTGTATGGCCGAGAAAATCCAGGATGCCGAATCGCAGCCGCGGGCAGGTATACCGACGGTTTCGAGATGCCTAGCTGATAAAAGGATCGTAGAGCTCCTCTACGAGCCGCAGGAGGCTAAAACCAGCTTCGCAGTCTGGCGCGATGGTTCCTGGGCCCAGCAAGACGCTGTAGAGATCGCTAACGGAGAGCGGCTCGTGCCGTTCTCACCGAATAATAACCTTATCAAGAATGAGGTGATCCTGCTGCCGTCCGAACCGCGGGAATACGGCACAGAGCAGGCGCTGCTTGAGGAAATTATCGCCTTCATACATCGCTATGTCGATCTGCGCCCAGCATTTGAGCAGATCGCCGGCTGGTACATCCTACTGACCTGGGTCTATGACGTGTTCAATGAAATGCCGTATCTGCGCCTTCGGGGCGACTGGGGGAGTGGGAAGACCAGAGCGCTCCTGACGCTCGGCTCGCTCTGCTACAAGGCATTCTTCGCGAGCGGCGCCTCAACTGTTTCGCCCTTGTTTCATATCCTGGACCGTTTCAGCGGTACACTCATTCTCGACGAGGCGGACTTTCGCTTTAGTGACGAGAAAGCGGAGATCGTCAAGATTTTGAATAATGGCAATGTACGAGGCGTGCCGGTTCTTCGGACTATGGTAACCCGTCAACGGGAATTTAACCCGCAGGCATTTCACGTCTTCGGCCCAAAGATTGTCGCTTCCCGTGGAAGCTATCACGATCAGGGCTTGGAAAGCCGATTTATTACCGAAGACATGGTGCCTCGAAAGCTCCGGCCTGAAATACCGATCAACTTACCACCAACATTCAAGGAGGAGGCGAGGGAGCTACGCAGCAAGCTTCTGCTGTATCGGTTTCGGCGCCGAAGTGAGATCCTTATTGATCAGGGGCTTGCTGACCCTCGATTGGAGCCGCGGTTTAATCAAGTACTGCTGCCGCTGTTCAGTATTGCACGTGATCCTGAAATTCGCAGAGTACTGCGCGATGCCGCGCTTGATGTACAAGCGACGCTTGTTGCCGACCGAGGGCAGTCGATAGAGGCACGGGTGCTGGAGGTGCTTCTAGAGCTCATGGCCACGGAGAAGGGGACGGGTGTTCCGGTTGGCGCGATGAGTAAAGTGATGGCTCAGCGGTATGGGTCGGAATATGTGCGCCCCATAACCGACCGGTGGATTGGCGGCATACTCCGCAAACGGCTGAACTTACGGACCTATAAAAGCAACGGTGTGTTCGTCGTGGCCGTCGCGCAACGACCCGCGATTGAGCGCTTATGTGTGCGATATGGAATTGAAACGCCGGCAGTAGATGTGGGGACTTCGGGGACATCGTAACGGACGCGAGGTATCCCAAACCTCCCTCATCGTCCCCTCGTCCCTACCTCCCTCATGAAAAAATCAGGGAAGGTATGTGAAATGTGGATTATGCCAACTTGGCAAATTCTCACGCATAGCGGCTGAGTTTCCGACATAAGACTATAGACCGCGTGATCGTCACCATGCTCGTTGGCGACACGGCTATGGCTCAAAAACTCACCAACTACTTGCGAACGTACCGCCGCCGGTCGGCCTTTTCACAGAAGGAGCTGGCATTTCTCCTTGGCTACCGAAGCAGCTCGGTGGTCCCGCGTTTCGAACGGCAGCAACGCCGCATTACCTTGGGGATCGCGCTTTCCTATCAGCTTATATTTGGTGGTGAGTTGAAGGACGCATTTCCCGCTCTTTTCGACCGCGTTGAAGAAGGGCTCTCGTGGCGTATGCAGGAGCTGCATGACCGTCTTAAGGAGGGTCTCCCCTCCAAGAAAACCACGCTCAAGCTCCAGGTTTTACGAGAGGCGCTCACGCGCGTACCGCAGCATGCTGATGAACAGGAGGTATGAAAAACGAACGACGCAAATCGGTGATGGCGATCTTCCCGAACACGCGTGGCTTTGCATACGTGGTTTTTGAAGGACCGCTTTCGCCCATTGATTGGGGCATGAGCGATGTGCGCGGAAGCCACAAGAACGACATGGCCGTTCGCCGCATAAGCCGCCTTATGGCCAGCTTGGTACCGGACGTCCTAGTGCTCAGAGCTATTGCGGATCTGCAGGCTCCTCGCGGTAGGCGTCTGTGTAAGTTAGTTCAATCACTCGAGGAGCTTGCTCATACCAGTGGCATTCCATCGGCGCAGTTTGGGCGTCAGGACGTTCGGCAAACGTTTCGTTATTTGGGCTCGCCCGCCAGGTACGCGATTGTGCGGTCGATCGCCAAGCACATACCCAGCTTTGATCCATACGTACCACCTCCTCGGCAGTTCTGGAAAAGTGAAGACCGACGGATGGGCCTCTTTGATGCGGCTGCCTTGGCTCTTACCTTTTATCGCCACAACCCGGCATTTTAGTACATCGGCGGAGATAACGTGGCCGCTAAGGACCAGGCGGCCTGAAGACGGCCACTAACGAGGGAAACGGAGCGGACTGCCCACCACCGCCAAATTTCAAACGGCCACGCACGAAACGGATTTCAGCCTTGCCGTAGACCCAATCGTGAAACCATCGAGTATCGGTCCGCGCGTGGGCAAGCAGGACGACCGTCGCACCTTTGAGCGAGGCCTCAAAACATTTCTGTGCCCATGCCTGCATTTGCCGTCCGTATGGTGGATTGCAGAAAACGGTATGTCTTTTCCAATGCTTGGTCAATCCGTTTTCCTGTTTAGTGAAATAGCGCTCACATTTCGCATTGGCGGCTGTCGCACATGGATCGAGCGTAAAGTGAAATTCCGCGTTCAGCCGTTCGAAGAAAGGTTGCGGGGTCGGCCATTCTTCGCTTCTGCTGCTGTAAAGTGTTTTGGATATGGTCATCGCCGTCTCCCTCAAGGGAGACAGGCCAATAATCAGATTTTTTACGTTCGTAATCGGTAGCTATAGCGAGCTATGGCCACCGTTGGTGCACGGTGTTGTTCGATGCTATGCACGTGACGCAACTACGCCATGCGCCGACAAAGTGAACCTCCGCGCTGGTGCGAACGGCAACCTTGCAAGCAGGCAACTGGCTGCGGCACACCGCCTCAAGGTTGCTATGGGGAACGATGAGATTTGCATTGGTGCCAGAGATCGGGAATTCCACAACAAATGACGTTCACGCGCATCCGATTCATAAGCGGCCGGCGGTATCTCTATGAAGAAGTCCGCTGGCGTGAAGGCGGCAAGGTTAGATCACGCTCGCGAAGCTTGGGTCCGATCGACGGCGGCGGGAAGACGCGCAAACGCCGCTCGTCTGGCATCATGTCCTTTATCGAGGCGCAGCGCCTCTCGCCTGAAGACAGAGTGCTGGCCAGCATCGCGCGAGAGGCAGAGCGCGTCGAGAGATACCAGCGAGAGCAATTCGGGGAGACTGCAGAGGAGAGCGCAGTGCGTGAGCGGCAGGAGTTTCTTGATAAGCTCCACGCGGCCTATGGCTTGCGGCTCGGCCCCGCGCATCCGACGCCCATGGAACCGCAGTCGGCTTTGAACTCAGCAGAGACCCGGCAAGCCTCGGCAAACGGCGAATTGCCCACAGAGCCTGCGGCAAATGCTGACGGTTCGACTGCAGAGGAAGGGGGCGGCGACGCTGTGGCCGCCGCCCCCTGAGACGCGTAGAGATTACCCTTGGTCGTCCGCGGGACGCTCGGGCTCACTTGCCGACCCCTCGTGGCCATGCCCGCTGTTGGTATCCTGGCGGGGACGGCCGCGTCGCGTCGCCTGTGCGCCCAGTAGACGTTCAAGCTCTGCATCCACTTTCTCCTTCGTATTGATGAGCTCGCGGATGCGCTCAAGCTTGCTGTCCAATCAAATCACCCCCTTTCCATCGCTTGATCCAAACGAAAATCGGCTAGCCCTGGCCGCAGCCAGGCTTCTGTGAGCAGGCGGCCCGTCGGCGGTTCGGGAGGCGCAAAATCGCCCAAACTCGGCATGGTCTTGAAAAGAAAGAATCTGCGTACGTCGCCGCAGACTTCCTCCGCCAGCGCCACGATCTTGCGCATATGCAGTTCGCTGGTCGTCAGGCTGAGGACCAGGAGATTTGGGAGGCCCCACTGCGCGTGATACGCGCGCTCGCGTAGCACCTGATGGTACTGCAGCAGCTTGCGCGTGTAGGAGGTCTGCTGCAAATTGCTGCGGCGAAGAGGCTCACTGTCTCGGTCGCATTCGAGCGCGAAAAAGCGGGCGCCATGGCCCTGGTACGCGATGCCGAATACGGCATCCGGGGCGAGCGCTTTGTCGCAAACCTGGGTCGCGCCCTTTATCTGACGGGAGATGCGAGCGCGCAGGCAGTGCAGAAGCTTGGAATGGCGCGCGGGCTCGGGTATCCGGCCCTTGATTTCCGGCCAGCCGATGAACCGTAGGGAGGTATTGCCTCTGATCCCAAGCTCGATAGAAGCGAGCGCTTCGCATACCATCACAGCGTGGGCAAAACCGGTACGCCCGTCGCGGCGGCAATTGAGCCAAGTAACGGGAGCATCGTCGTCGAAGCGACCTTGTTCGCGCAGCGCGCGCTCACCGTTTCGATCAAGCTCATAGAGGATCGGCCGATAGTTGGCGTTGAAGTACTGGCGCTGCTGGGCAGGCCGATTGACGTAGCAATTGGGCTCCCGGTAGAGCCGCGCGAGCCGCTCTTGCAGACGGTTCTTCTGCCCGCCGACAAACGCATGAATATGCTCAGTCGAGGCGTACCGGTAGCGCTGTAAGAGGCTGAGGATGGTGAGGTCGCGCGGCGTGAGCTGCACCGCCTTGGTGCTTCCGCGGTGCCATCGGCTTGTTCTGTGCAGCGCATCCATGCGCAGCCTAGATACACAAACCAAGTTTTTTGGAAACGTTCGCCACGGCGCACGACGCGTAAGCGTGGTCGATGGCGGTCGACAGCGAGTCCTAAATTTTTTTACCAGGGCTTGGGAGCCGTGCTATCGCGGTCCGGCGCCGGTGATGGTCTTGTACCGGACATTGGTGGGCGCGCTGCAGCGATCGGCGTGTACGAATATCGCTCTCGCATACGCTCGGCTATGCGCTTCTCGTCGCTCGGCGACATTTTAGGCCGGTCATCGATCAGCCCCGGCGGCACTCGCATGGTCACGGCTTTCGGGGTCAGCTCGTCCACATAGGCGGCAAATTGGCCCGTCGGCTTGTTGAGGAATCCCGGATCGGGAGCGCGAAGCCGCTTGTAAAAGAGTTCGGCTTCCTCGTTCACGTTGGCGAATTTGATCGCCACGTCCAGCACGGCGGCTTGCACCGGCGCCGTGAGATGCGAAAGCTTCTGGTTAGCGAGGGTTGTTGCAACACGCATCTTTCGGCACTGGTCAAGGATAGTCGTGATCTTTGTGTCTTTGCGGATGTAGTCCTGACATTCATCGACGAAGAGATAGGTCGGCATACGGTCGTTGCGGCCGATCGCGGCTCGCTCCTGAGCCGCGCGGAGGATCATCGCGATAAAGAAGCGGCCTAGCATCTCCGTTTGCGGTTCGTCGAGCAGCGCCTTGTTGGTGTGAATGAGGATGACTTTGCCCGCGTTCATCTCCGCGAACAGGTCCAGCTTGCAGTCCGGAGCGGCAAACATCAGGGAGAACGCGCGCGCGTCGAGGATGCCATGCAGCCGCCAACCCAATTCCGCGCGTGTCGAGGAGAACGTGCTATCCCAAAACATATGGGTCATGAACGACTGGCTGTCGTGGTCGAGCGCCGACAGATCCAAGGCCGGGCGCCGCCGCGGATCGGAAATGAGCAAGTCCTTGAGCGTCAGGATGGAAGCGCCGGGGAGCTGGATCAGGGCGCGGATCGTGGGCCGAAATAGCGCTAGCTGCTTGTCGGTCAGCCCAGTATCACTGAGGCCGTCGAACATGTACCTGTAGAGCTCGACCGCTCCGTTGATGAGCTGCTCGCGTCGATTGGCGTCGTAGGTCTCGAAGCGCTCTCTGCCCATCGCGAAGAGATTGAGGGCGAGGGGAAACGCCATATCCGGCTCGACCACAACGAGGCGCTCATGGAGCGGCTGACCAGGCGCAAATGCCTTGAGGCTCGCGATGTCTTCAATGAGGTCTCGGTCGCTGTTGATGACCACAATCGAGGCTTCGCCCATGGCGACCTTTAGCAGGTCCTGGGCGATGAACGCTTTGAGAAGGGTGGTCTTGCCCCTGCCGCTCGGCGCAACGACGTAGGCGCCGCGGTAGCGGGTCTCCTCGGGAATCACGAACGGGATTTGCTCGTTGAGGAGGCGGTCAAATGGCGAGAGGCCAAGGTAAGCCGAAACCACGTCAGGCATTGGCGTAGGCCTCGGGATCTATACGCTCGCCCGCTTCGTAAGCCTTTACGCCGAGCCCTTCCCGGGAGACCGCGTCGCGATTGCGCTCATAGCTGGCGCGCGCGGCAAAGCCGTTGGGAAAGCTGGTTCCGAGGGCGTGTACGAGGGCAGGGAGGTCGGCAACCATCTCACGCGCCGCGACCGTAAAGACGGAGGCGCTGCTCGGCCGCGGCACCACCGCGGTATACGCGTTGAGGGCGCTGATGATCCCGTTTCTGACCGCTTCTTGCTGCTGAGGTATCGCCTTGAGCGTTATTTCGAGTTGTTCGAGCTGGTACCTGATGTCTTGGCCCGGTGAATAGGTGGGTTGGAAGGGCGGCAATTCCGGTAGCGGCGGTATTTCGGCCGGCGCATTTTCGGCAAAGAGCTGGTTTGCAACTTCCATAACCCGCGCCGACGGCTCGAACCCCCATTTCTCGCGGTAGCTGCTTGTAAATTGCTCTGCGAATTCCAGAGCTGTCTGGAGTGTAGTCGCTGCATGGAGCGCTTTGCAGCGGTCATGCGCGAGCTTCATTTTTATCCACGGATGATGCGTATACCACCACCACACGTACCCCCCTCCGAGCATGAGCGCCGGGATAAAAAAGATGCCGGTTTGCATCGTAGCGCTGCCGTAGTAGCCCACCATTGCCGCAAGAAGCGGCACGCGTACGTAGTTATGAATATCCGGGGCGTTGAGCACACCGTGAATAGCGAGCGGGATAGCCCAGGAGAAAAAGAATACGAACGACAACACAAGAAGGTCTGCCCACGGCTCGCCCGCCTGCGCGGCGAACGGGATCACAAACCCTATGATGCCGAACACCCCGCCGAGAACGGGAGTAGCGTCGGAAAGTGGTTCCTGCCGTTCCGCTTCGAAGCGAGGACCTAACTGCAACTTCTCTAGGGCGGGAGTGCTCCCAAGCCAAGACGCGATCCTCGCCTTTAAGCGCTCCTCCATCTTCGTGACGGCTCCCGAGTCATACAGCTCGTGTGATTTTGGAACGAGAATAAAATGTAGAAGCACGCTGCCCGCGATGCAGTAGATAATGTTTAAGACCAAGCTCCACCACATGCCGAATAGCAGTATGAGAAGGAGCGCCGCACCGGGGCCGAAAACGGCGACCGCGGGAATAACGAGGTTGCGCGGAAGCTGCAGCCGCTCAGGTTGGTCCGCGAAAAAAATGAAGTATGCGACTACAAGCGTCGGGACGCCGAACTGAATGAGCAAATTGGCGGCGATGATGAGGTTGGCTATCCCGACGAAAAAATTCCCGGCTGGATTTTGGCCGTTCGGCATAGGAAAGAAAATATCGGCGGTAGCCACTTTATTCAGCCCCAAAAGCCCGCTGCACTAATTCCATGTGCAACGCCGTATTGGGTACTAACCCGCGATATTTTGCAAGTATTTCGGCGCAGGGCGTCCCCAACCGGTTTTACAGGCATGAAAGGAAGAAGAGTATGTAGTGGCAAAACTGCCCCCGCTCGCGGCGTGAGGTTTATCTGATGCCTTTTAAGCGAACGAAGTGAGCTAAAAGCAGAAGATAAAGCGAATGTAGTCGCGGCGTGAATGCTTCTGCATGGTGCCGGAAAACACGTTGAAAATAAAGGGAGGGAGCACGCGCAAGCACTTTCCGTCTTGGGGATACAGAATTGGCTTCTGTATTGGCATGTGAAAAGGGCGGCCGGTGGCCACCAGCCGCCCCCATTTCAGCTCCTCGCTAGGAGGAGAAAGTCAGGTTCTCGGGTACCGGGAACCCTCGTCGTTTGAGCCAAGACAGGACATCGAGCGTATACCACTGAGGATGGGAGTTGCGGTCGCGCACGGCCTTCAAGACGCGTGGAAACGGGTCCGCATTCTTCCTCGGGTCCGACAAGCGGCTGGTATGCGTACGACTATAAGGCCATCCTACCTTGGACTTCAGGTCCTTCCAGGAAAGATAGAGCGGAAGCACCACGTTGAACATCGGCTTTCTCCTTGCGGGAGATCACCGGTGTTCTCCCAGTTGGTGTGAACCAGCTGGTGCGGCGGAAGCCGCGTGAAGAGGTTATTCGGGTGCTTCCGAAAAGCAAGGTACTTCGTGCAGGGCCGTTCTGCTTGATGGTGCACCGCGGTGCACGGTAGGCGGAGTGCGACAATCCGCCCTCGGCCCCCGTGTGGAAATTTACGCGCGCCCGACCAGGCGGGAGGCGTTTCATTCCGTCGCATGATTCCGAGATAGTAGTAATGAGCGTAAGGTAATCTCGGGTCGCAATTATGCGCCAGGACGATTTGAAAAACTTGCTTCTTCGACCGTCGATACGTAATTGCTATCCTCGATGAGCATTCCGCCTTCTGGCTTGAGAATTAGCCGCACGGTCTTGAAGAAGGGGCTATGGATATTCTATTCGCTGTCGGCAAAGCGAGCCTCGCCGGTTTGCGCCCAGTCGAAGTGTGGTGGATTTCCGATGACCAGACCCCGCGTTCCGTCACCGGGTTCGTTGGATGTACATGAGGTGGAGAAACAGCGATCCGCGCGTCGGTCATCTTTCTGGATACAAGCGCAACTCGATGACATGACTTTCCTTTTGTAATGTCGCGGTCTCGGCGGTGACTGATTGCAGCTTCCAGCCCTCCACTTCGTCACCCTCGCCGGCCCATTCCGCGAGGTGATTTGCTTTTCGCAGCAGGAAAGCCCTCTTTGTTTCACCGCTCAACATGACGCCTCCGAGGACGAGTCCCGGATCGGTAAAGACCGGCGTTGCCACTGCAGGACCCTTTGGTACGGGCGGCGGTGGCGGCACGAAGGGCGCGCGCGACCTCGAAAAGACGGGATGCGTCAGAATGTCCTGAGCAGCAGCGGCCTGCCTCGCTTGTGTTCCGGTGCTGTCGGGCCTTGCCAGCCGTGGTACCCAGCTCGCGTCATCGGTGGCCGTGGAATCATCGAACGTCATCTCTTGGACGACCGCGGATATTAGGTAGACATCGAACACGGCCAACGCGCCAAGGCATGCTATGAAGAGAGGGGAGGTGCGAAGCCTCATCGCTTGCCTCCTTCATCTTGGATGGCGCCAACCACATCAAGCTGGGCGTCGATCGTCGGTTCGGCTCGGCTTAAGGCGGACAAGACCATTGCTCGCTGTGTCGGCTTTAGCTCAGCTCCGACAATGAAAAGATACGGCTTCGCGGTCTCGATGGTGCGCACAGTTTGATAGATAGCTCGCATGGTTCCCGTCATTTCAAGCTGGGCACCAATGAGTTTCAGGTCTTCCATCGGCTTTGCGGGAAGCGCGCGTATCGAGCGCAAACGAGCGCCGGTGGGATCGACCATGCCTTTAAGCATGGTCTGGAGGTTCGCAGCCGCAATGCTATCGTTGGTGCCTTGCAGGAATTCAGCGCGGCGACCATCTGCCGCCGATTGGGCCGCGAGCCGCTCGACAGTGCCGCGCTGGGCAACGATCGCCTGGAAGCGTGCGAGCGCAGCGCGCCGCTCAGAAAGTTCAGCCCCTCGATCGGCGAAGAAACCTTGGAGCGGCCAAATAACGACTGCCCAAAATCCGAACAACGCCGCAACGTTTGCCAATACAAAGACGCCGCGACGGAGGGGAACACGGTTCGATAAAAGCTCAATCATTGGTCCGGGCTCCGCAACTCGTGCGTTCTGACTTTGGCTTGCAAGGCAAAGCGTTCCCGCTGCTCGGTCGGGTCGAGCGCTATCGCTGTTGTCAGAGCGGCGTCCTCGAACAAAGGCGAGTGATCAAGGACCCCAACAAGTTTTGCCGCCGCGGCGGAAAACCCACTCAGCGAAATCTCACGTTCTTGCCCTTTGGACGGTGCCGTGACGCGCAGCTCTGTGAGCCACGCGTCAGTCGGAAGCAGACGGGTCACCTCGTCCCAAATATCGAGAAGGGTCGGCTCGTTCTGTTTTTTGGCGAAGACGTAGATGATGCTCCGCTGCCGCTGCTCAAGTTTGGCGAATGCCGTTCGAACTTGTTGAGCCTGCTGTCTGGCCGTCGCCAGTTCCGTATCGATTAGGTCGAGGGCCGCCTCCTGGCGCCAATATTTCAGACCGCCGGCAATCAGGGCGAGCAGGAGGGTGCTTGTTGCGAGTGCCGTGGCGGCACGACGCGGCCAGGATGTTCGATGCGCCGCTCCGGGGTGGAGCGCAATGCGAAGCGGCGTCGTGGTGCCATCGCCACGCGGGACAGCTTCTACGAAGTCAATATCAGAAACCTCGAGGCCGAAAGACGACGCAGCGGCGCTGACGCTGTCACGTCGGATCACGTGTTGTGTAACCGAGAGTTTGCCGGCATCCGGCACGACAATATAGTCGTGGTGAATATCGGCGAGATTGAAAGGCGTCCTTTGCACCAGATCCTGAGCGACGATTTCGCTGATGGAATTGCCGGCTTGCAAGGGAAGGAGCAGCTTTCGCTGAAAGAACTCATGCGATGGCAATCCGATTCCGATCGTCACATCGTTGAGTCGGAGTTGATGCCGCTGCAAAAGCTCATCGATTAGGTTCGCGCCATATTCCGGGCGGGGCACACGTGCATGATCGAGTTCAGCTCCGGTTTCCGCTTTCAGGGACAGTTCCACAAAGGTGTCGTCTTGCAACAGCAGCAGCGTAGGGGTTCCGGGCCCGGTGAGCCATTGGGCCATCCACTCCGGCCACAGCGATAGGAATTCCTGAAGCCACCATTTGCCAAAGCGCAGTGCCGCTTGGCGCAGATGGTTCGAAGCGCTTGACAACCAGGGAAGCCAGGCCGACATGCCCTTGCTCCATCACAGCTTCGCGGCGGTTGCACTCACGCGACGCGGGTCGCCCTGAGCACCTCATCCACCGTCGTCTCGCCGCGCCAAGCTTTGATTATTCCGCTTTCGTACATGGTGACCATGCCGTCTTCGCGCGCCGCGGCCTCGATATCAGCATCCGAGACATTCGACGTGATCAATCGCTGCAGGCGCGATGTGAGTGGCAGTGCTTCGGCTATGGTCGTCCGTCCAGAAAATCCCGTACCATGGCACTTTTCACAGCCGACGGCGCGGCGGAGCCGATGCGGCGCCTTAAGACCAGGCACGGAGCGAGTAAGATCACGCTCTAAAGCGTCGCCGCGTTCGTCGGGGACAGCGCAGGAGCTGCACAGGCGACGCACCAGGCGTTGTGCAATGATGCCCTTCACCGTCGAGGCGAGCATGTAGTTCTCCAGGTCCATATCGATAAGACGCGTAATGGTGGCAGCGGCGCTGTTGGTGTGGAGGGTGGACAGCACGAGATGACCGGTCAGCGCGGCCTGAATCGCGATCCGGGCGGTCTCCACGTCGCGAATTTCGCCGATCATGATGATGTCTGGATCTTGCCGCAGTATCGAGCGCAGTGCGTGCGGAAAGGTCAGGCCGATCGACGCCTGCACTTGCACCTGATTGACGCCGGTCAGCTGATATTCTATCGGGTCCTCGACAGTGAACACCTTTTGCTCGGAGCGATTAAGCTTCTTGAGCATGGTATAGAGCGTCGTCGTCTTGCCACTTCCGGTCGGGCCGGTGACCAGAATGATGCCGTTCGCCCGGCCCAGAAAATCGTCAAATAGGGCGATTTGTTTTTGGTCGAATCCGAGCGACAGGAAATCGAGCTCGACGCGCGAGCGATCAAGGATACGCATGACCACGCTTTCGCCAAAGGCGGTCGGGATGGTCGAGATACGGAAATCGATATCGATGCCGTGCACCGCGATCTTGATTCGCCCATCCTGTGGCAAGCGACGCTCGGCGATGTCCAATTTGGCCATGATCTTGATGCGCGATGTCACCGCCGCGCGAAGACCAAGCTTCAGCACTTGCGCGGTTCGCAGCCGACCGTCGATGCGGTGGCGTACGGCCAGGGACTCTGCATTCGGCTCGATGTGGATATCCGAGGCGCCGGTTTCGACGGCACCAGCGATGAGTTGGTTCACCAGCCGGATGATGGGAGCTTCGCTGGCAATATCGCGCAATCTCTGGATATCGATTTCACTGGCGTCACCGCTGCCCACAGGTTCGGCACCGTCCGCGCTCGGATCGGCCCGGACATAGAGAGTCTGGAATATCTTGTCGAACTCGGCTGGAGCGACAATGCGCAGGATCACAGGGCGCCCCGCAAGGAAGGCGATCGCCCGCACCGGGTCCTGATCGAATGGGTCCACCACAGCCACCACGAGAGCATGGGCATCCGCAGAGAGCGGCAGCACTCTGTTGCGGCGGACAAAATCGACACTCATAACTTCATTGAGGAGCGGTTCGGCAGGTATTTCAGTCGGTAGCGCAACGGGAATCGACAAGTATTTTGAATATGCTGCGGCGAGGTCCGCCTCCGACAGCAGACCGAGCTTGGTCAGGACCTGATCGAACCGCTCGGCGCTCGCTCGCGTTGCGCGATGGGCGCGATCCAACACCAAGCCGTCTATGGTGCCCTCTTGCACTAGGAAGGAGCCGAAGCTCTCGGCGAAGCCGGACTCGCTGGCATCCACCGGCGGCACATTTGTCGGTGCGGTCGTCCCGGAAGCCGGCGACAAAACGGTCGGCGACACAACGTCAAGACAGCTGTCCTTTAGCGGCACAATTTGCTTGTTCATGATCGTTGCCACACCAGCGTCCAAAACGGTTGCGCAGGATCTCCGGTCAGGCGAACGACGCTGTGGTAGCGCACGAGATCGATCGATCGTGAAATCTTCGTATTGATCGTGAAGGCGCGCCCCTTGAGCGCAAGGATCGGCGCGCTGACCCCGCCAAGTAGAGCGACGGCCGCCGCGGTTCCTGGAGACGCGCCGATAGTTGCGGCCCGGGCGTTGGCAAGCGCGGGCAACGCCACGAGAACCTCCGGCGGAGCGAACAGCGGATCGACGAATTGCCGACCCGAATACACCGTCAGTGCAGGCTCTATTCGCCTGTAAAGATCAGGTGTCATGCCCATGACCAGGGTCAGCTCATCGACGCTCTGAAAGGGTCCGTTGCGCGGACTGTAGTTGTCCCCGGCCGCGCGATACTCTTCGGCTTTGGCGCCGTTCAGGCGTTTGAAGGGACTACGGTCGCGCCAATCAAGGACTTTGTCGACCAGCCCCTCCGCGGCGAGCGGCGTCATCCCCGCTGACTGAAACAATGCCGCAAGGGTCGATCCGTCGGTCTGGTTGATATCGATCTTGCCAAACTCATCCTCGATGCGCATGTGCAGCGACGCACCGCCAAAATTGAAGCTTTGCTCGGTGCCATTGAGGAGGCGGCCGTAATCCGCGCCGGGGTCGAGCAGAGTCAAAACCGCCCGGTTGACAGCGGCGTCCGCCAGCGCGTCTTCATACGCGACATGAAAGCTATTCTGCGCCAGCCGGTAGGAGATATTTCCCGTAAACGAGAGCGAGATGGCAATTGCCGCAAGCAACGTCAGGCTCCACAGCGTTGCAACGATAGGCATCTATCGACCCTCGCAGCGCGTGGTGAAGCGGTCGAGGACGCATCCGACGTCGGCGGCGATGCGTGGAGCTACGACGAGATCGGGCCAGTCGCGTCCGTCGGCGGCGCTAAAGCGGACAGTGATGCGGACCAGTCGCGGCAGTTCCGCCTGCGCGGTCCAGTCGTGGTGCCATTGCGCCGTATGCTCGGACGGCTGCTGGCCGAAATAGGAGAACGTCACCAACGACGCCCCGCTCAAGAGAGGCTGCCGTGTCTTTTCCGTTTGACGGATGGTGGAAAGTTCTGGTTTCGACTCAAGCATCAGATCGACGCGGTCGCCCTGGGGCGACACCAGCACATCGACGCGCGAACGACCGCCATGACCGAGCGCCAGTGGTGTGACGCTGAGAAAGCTGAGGCTGGTCTCGTTGCCGTCAAAAACGACGTACCGACTGCCCTGGTCCCCGGATACATAAAAGGGATAGGCGTTTTCAATCAGATATCGAAGTAGGTCCTGCGCGTGAATGCTTTGGTCGCTCTCGTCGGCATGCGCGGTTGCGCGTATCCACGCCGCGGCGCCGACGCGAACGCTGCCGAAGAGCGCCACGCTTAGGAAGCCGAATAGCACGAGCGCCACCAAAACTTCGACGAGGGTAAAGCCAGCACCGCTGCGCCAGCCAGGCCGCGATTTTTTGCGCCTCATCCTCATGGCGAAACCTCTTTGGGACCGAGGCGAAGGGTCGTCAGCCCGACACGCTGCTCACCGCTGTTGCCACGCAGCGCAACTTCCACCGCCACGACGTAGGCCGCGATCGGCCATTGACGCCGATCGACGTCGTCGCCATATCGCTCGATCTGCAAGCGCCATTTCAGGCCGTTGCCGGTTTCGCCATTCGTTTCTCCTTCCTGTAATGCAGTCTCATGGCCGACCTTCGCAAGGAGCGACTCTGCGAGAACCTGCGCGTTGTCGAGAGCATCCGCGCGATGCACATTGCGGACGCTGTCGGCGTTTGCACGAAATATCGCTCCTGCCAGCAGGGCAAGAATGGCGATGGCCACGACCACTTCGATCAACGTAAAGCCGCTGTCCGACCGGACAAGGCGGCGCCCCGACAGGAGACATCGACGCCGGAATCGATCTTTTCCCATGGTTCACTCAGCAGTTCGAGCCAATGCGAGGCGCACCCGTGAGCCAGCTAACGCAAATCCGGGTCTCGCGCCCGTGCAGCGACAGGCGCAAATCGCCACCGGTCGACGTGCCGTCCGGGTAGAAGCGAATCCCGCCTCGCGACCGCGACACGCGCTCGGGCTCGGCAACGCTCAACTCGGCACCGATCTCCAGAGCAAAGTTGTGGGGAGCAAGGGCAGGGGAGGTTAGGATGTGGCGGTCGAGATCGACTATGAGCACGGCTTGGCTGTCGTGTTCGATGGCGCTCGCCCGTGTGGCTCTCACCGCGCCAGCGAAAGCATCGGCCGCGGCGCGAAGCCGGACATTGTCGGACGGCCTGCCGCTCAGAAGCGGGATGGCGATGGCAGACGCCAGGCTGATGATCGCGATGACAACGAGCAGCTCGATAAGGGTAAAGCCCGCGCAAGAATCCCCGGTTTTCTGAAAATTTATCATCGCACAGCCAGATCATTTACGCTCATGACGGCGTCGATGACGGCCATGACGAGACCCCCGATGGCGCAGGCCATCGCCACGGTGATCAGTGGTGTCAAAACAGTCATGAAGCGCTCCGCGGTCCGCTGCGTCTTCTGCTCGAACAGCACGGCAACACGTATGAGTATCGCCGCAAGCTTTCCCGCTTCCTCACCGACCGAAATCATCCGCAGTGCCAGGGGAGGAACACACGCTTCGTTCTGCAGCGCCTGATGCAGCGCCGCCCCTTCGCGCAGCGATTCGATGGCGCGATCGATGCATTGACCCAAATGACCGTTGCGAACCACAGCCCGTGCCGAAATCGATGCCGAGAGCAGCGGAACACCGGCCTTGAGCAGCGTGCCCAACACGCGCGAGAAGCGGCCGGTTTCCTGATCGAGAACGAACGAACCGACAAGCGGCAATCGCAGCAATCGGCGTTCGAAAGTTCGGCGCATATAGGGCCGCTTCCAGATCCACCAGCCGGTGCAGCCGATCAACGCGGTTATAAGCCCGAGAAGCAGCGCGATCTCGAACCACCAGACATTCAGCGCCATGGCGAGGCCGAGCATGGTCGGCAGCGGTCTGCCGCTGCCTTCGAAGATGCCGGCGACGTTTGGCACCAGCACGGCGACGATAACGCCGATGGCAATGCCCGCCAGCACCAACAACATGGCCGGATAAACCAAGGCAGAGCGAACGCGCGCAGCGATTTCCGCCCGGCGCTCCAGGAGCATGGCAATCTCGTCGAGCGCGCCCGACATATTGCCGCCGATCTCGCCGGCGCGGACCATACTGAGATAGTCGGCCGCAAAAAGCGCGGGCTGATGCTGCATCGCGTCGGACAGCGACAGGCCGTCAAGCACCAACCCGCGCAAATCCTGAACGCTTCGTTTCATGAGTTCAGATTTCGTCTGATCGCTGAGGATGCGTAGCGCATCGTCGAGCGGAATCTCGGCTGACATGAGGGTGGCGAACTCGCGCGTGAATGCGGCCAACTGCTGAAGCGAAGTTCGCGGCCGCAAAACCAGTTCACGTCGCCACCAGGGGTACGCATCGTCGCGCGCCAGGTTGATGTGAAACGGCGTCAGCCGTCGTGCCCACAGCAGTTGCGAAGCCGCCTCTTGCGAGGTCGCGTCGATCTTACCTTCGGCGAATTGCCCCTGCTCACCATACGCGGAATATTTGAACGTTGGCATTCGTCGCCCAGCCCCAGTCGGGATTTGTTATCTCAATATGCGGTTCAAACCCTGTTCGACCGTCTGCGGATTGCTGATCGGCGGTGGAAAATCTCGCTGCATTTCACTGCGGAATTCGTCGGTGACCCAGCGCGCCTCATTGAGAGTGCGCATCACCCTTGGGGTGATGAAAATCATCAATTCCGTCTTCGCAATCGTGTTGTCCCTGTTCCTGAAAGCGCTACCGATAACGGGGATATTGCCAAGGACCGGCACTTGATTTTGAGTGTTGTTGTTCTGGTGTTGGATCAGGCCACCTAGTACGAGACCTTCACCATTGTTGACGACGACGCTGGTCTTGATGCGACGTTGTTGGATGGTTGGCGAGTCGATGCCCGATGAAGTGGTCTGAACGACAGAGGAGACTTCTTGCTGCAAATCAAGCAGTACCCTGCCGCTGGCATTGATATGCGGCGTGATTTCGAGAATGATCCCGGTGTCCTTGTAAGTGATCGAATTAACTACCGGAGCTCCAGGGGTCTCAACGCTCACGGCACTTTGCGTGGTTATCGGTACCTCGTCGCCGACTTGCAAATAAGCTTCATGATTGTCCATCACTGTCAGGGATGGCGACGACAGTACGTTGACGCTGGTAATTTGGTTCAGCGTGTTGAGTGTTCCGGCAATGTTGGCCGCGGTAACGGCATAGGAGAAACCCGGAAAGATGGAGGCGATGGAGCCGCCGGCATCATCGGTGAACGTGGCGCTGCTGCCGCTCTTACCTTGGAGGAACCAACGCACGCCAAACTGGAGTTCGTCGTTGAGCGAGATTTCGGCGATTGTGACCTCGATGAGCACTTGCTTAGGCATCATGTCGAGGTTTCTAATGAGCTGCATGATGCGCCGATAATCGACTGAAGTCGCCTCGATAAGGAGCGCGTTCTTACTCTCATCGACGGCAATCCTGAACCTGGTGTCTTGGCCTTGGTCGGTTTTGGCCGCTTGGGGTTGCGACCTTTGATCGGCGGCTTGGGGCCCACTCTGTTGCAAGGCGGGCTGTAACGGAGTTCCCGAAAAGCTCGCGGGTTGCGCCACGCCGCCGCCGGTCGACGTTCCCGCCATTGTCGAGAAGCCGGCGGTGTTCCCGGTTTGAAGCGTTGTCTGCTGGTACTGCGGCGCAACGTTACGGCCGGTTGGGTTGGATCGGTTCGCATTCGTCTCATTGCCAAGGAGCGGCAGCAATACGTCCAGCAGTTCCTGGGCGCGCCGGTTTTGCGCGGTGTACGTATAGAACTGCTTCTGGCTGCCTTCCGCCTGGGAATCGAAGCGCCGAATCCACTCGGCCGCACGGGCGAGGTACCTTTGCTGTGGCGAGACGACCAAGATCGCGCTGAGCTGCTTGTTGGGAATGAAGCGAACCATCCCCGCCATCGGCCCTTCCTGGCTGGACGAAAATACCTCTTGCAATTGCTTTGCGACGTCTTCCGGCTGAGCCGTACTGACCGGGACGAAGGCGAATGACATCCCCTTCATCACATCGACGTCGAAAATCGAGATTGCCTGCAGTATTCCGGCAATCTCTTGGCTGGTTCCGGACAGCGTGATCGTGTTGCGGGCCGGATCGGCGCGAAGGATGCTGCCGCGTGGCGAAATCGGCTCGAGCAACTGCTTCATTTCCGCAGCGGAAACATATTGCAGCTGAACGACTTGGACATGCGAGCCCAAGTGATCTTCGGCTGCCCGAAGACCGTCGACCCGAAGGTTGGCGCCGAAGGCAACTTGGTCGGCCGGAACGATTTTGAGTTCGTCTCCGGCGTTGATCATGGCCGCCCCGTTGGAGCGCAACGACGCCTGAAACAGATCAATCGCCGACGACGTTGGAATTGGTTGCGGCGTTTGAATGGTCACCTTGCCCTCGATTCCGGGGGCGACCGTGTACTTCACACCGAGAATGTCGCCGAGAACGGCTTTGGCTGCTTGCGGTACCGTAACGCCGGCCAAGTTGAGTGTGACTGTGCCGCGACTGTTGTCAGGTGATTCGCGGCCCGCGGCCGGTGGATCGCCGATGAAACGCCCTGTGCCGGTCAGAAATGAGATTTTTCCTGCTGGCGAATTAACAACCGCCGCCGCGGCGTCATCTGATTTTCGTGTCACTGTCGTCCCAGCGTCATAATTGCTCGTGTTGACCAGGGGCTGCTGCGCGTCTGGCCAAGGGTTCATGGCAATATCTTGCTTTGTCGTCTGACATCCCGCGGCTGCCAAAACGACCAGAGAAACAAGCATTTGGTAGCGATTCAAATGCGAACCTCGAACAAGTGTCGAAAGACTCCGATAACGGATTTCATTTGTAAGCGTGCAGTGCTCGTGTGTGGGAACGCGCTCCAACTTCAACATCTCTCTTCATTATTCGTGCCTTAAGCAATGCGCGGCGAATTTTATTCACTGCCAACAAGTGGATTCTGTGGAGAAGTTGTATTGAGAATTGACCTCTCTGCTTGCTAGTAACAACTTGAGCGGCAGTGACAAGGGGGTGAAAGTGCTAATGCAGTTCGGCGCAATGCGGCTTGATGGCCCGTTGCATCAGGGGACCGAAAAGTCCGGCCGTTTTAGACGGGCTCGATGCTTCGGCAGCACATCGCGAGGCGGTTCGACAAGAGATCGTTTTTGTTTTGATATTTCTTCCCCCTGCCAATTGAATTATCTCACCTTTTCGAAACTAACTGCCGCTGCGCATCGCATAGGTGTGTATCGGGCGAACGTTGATGGATCGGCGTTCGATCCTGGCGCGATCGACGGGCCGGAGATTCTTGCGGCGTTGCGACCAGCAGATTATCCGCCAAAGCGAATGAAGAATTCCGACACAGGGAGGGCTCTATGTTGAGCGAGTGCACGCCGCGGATCGCTAGCGCAGCGCCGTCGCCGTTATCGGTGCGGCTGCGATCAATCATCAAAAAGGGCACAATAGTTGCCGGTTTGTTGCTGGCCTCCTTGCAAGGCGCTATGGCGCAGATGGCCGTGCCGGGCGGTTTTTCCGTGAGCTCGACCGGAGGGGCGACGTACAAAATACCGATAGTGGTCCCGCCGGGTACCGCGGGCATGATCCCGTCCCTGTCGCTCGAATACAGCAGCGAAACCGGCGGCAATTCCAATGGCTGGCTCGGTGCTGGGCTCCTGGGCGTAGGCTGGACGCTGGCCGGTCTGCCGGCGATAGGGCGTTGTCCGCAGACCGTGGCGCAAGATGGCGCCGTCGGCTCAATCACCTACACCAGCAGCGATCGCTTTTGCCTCGATGGGCAGCGCCTTGTTGCGATTTCCGGCGCTTATGGTGCCGACGGCACGCAGTATCGCACCGAGATCGAGAGCTTCTCGCTGATAATTTCTCACGGCACGGCCGGCACAGGTCCGGCGTGGTTCGAGGTCCACACCAAGGCCGGCCAGATTCTGCAGTTCGGCAATACGCCCGACTCTCAGGTTGCCGTTGTTGCAACCGGCGGCCCGACCGGTACGGCGCGCGCCTGGGCGGTCAACAAGGTTAGCGACACCAAGGGCAATTACTATTCGGTGACCTACGACAACGATACGACAAGTGGCCAAGCCGTTCCCCTCACGATCGTCTACACGGCCAACGACGGCGCCGGCCTGCACCCCTACAACACTGTGCAATTCCTTTACGCTCAGCGACCCGACATCGTACCGATCTATCAGGCTGGCGCACTCATGCAAACGACGGTGCGTCTCACCGACGTGAAGACCTTCGCCGGAAGCCAGCTTGTCCGCGACTATAACCTCACCTATCAGCAGGGCAGTGCGACCGGCCGCAGCCAGGTCGCCAGTGTGACGCTTTGTGGCGGCGACGGCACTTGCCTGCAGCCAACGACGTTCACTTGGCAAAACGGCTCGACTACACCGACGGTCATCAACAACGTCGGTAACCAAAACGGCGAGCTTACGAGCGCGCGTCCTTATCTCGGCAATTTCACCGGCAGCGGCTTGACGTCCGTCATGTGGGATTTGAGCAACAACGCGACTACTCCCATTTCGGACGGCACAAGAGAGCTGTGGAGCTTCGATAACTACAACATCAACAACAACCAAATCAACGTCACGACGAACTTTGCCGGCCAAAACGGCACACTTTCGGGTTACGTCCCGATCGTAGCAGACTTCAACCGCGATGGACGTTCCGATGTGTGGTGGTACGCGGCAAATCTTGCCGCGAATGGGTTGACACCCGTCGCCTCGGGCCCGACCACAACATGGTTCAGCTCTGGTGATGGCACCTATGCGGTCGCGTCCGGGCCGTCGGTGCCGACGTCGTTTAATTTTTTGTCGCCACAATTGCTTGCAGCAGATGACATCAACGGTGACGGTCGAACCGATCTTTATTGGATCGGGCTACAGGCCTTTCCTGCATCTTATATCGTGGTTCCGTGGCTGGCGCCAAGTGGTTCTGCTCTTCCGACAATCAGCGCGGCGAGTGTGCAGTCTCAGCAAGCAAATTGCATATTCCAAACAGCCATTCAGAGCACCCTTACCGCCCGCGCGGCTGATTTCAACGGTGACGGATTTTCCGATCTGCTGTGGTATGCCACTCCCAGTGGTTCACTTACGTGTCCGCCGCTTCTGTGGCTAGGCAACGGTGCCGGCGGCTTCACCGCCATCGGTCAAGGTCAAAGCCAATACACCAATGTCGCGGACTACATTTCCTATCTCGGCGATTTCAATGGCGACGGCAAGATGGACATCTTGTGGGACCAACCCGACGCTTTCGGGCGATCCACCGGTAATCACATCCTTTGGCTCAGTGGGGGCAACGGCTCATTCCAGGTCATCAATAATCCCGGCGGTTTGAACGGCAGCAGCGTTGCAGGCTTCGTTCCGCTCGTGGCCGATTTCAATGGCGATGGCATCGCCGACATCCTTTGGGTTTCAGTTGCGGCAGCCCAGTCGGGGCTGGGGGGGTCGGGGGGTACGTTCGGAAGTGGGTCGTCGGGTTCGACGGTTCTGTGGCTCGGCCAGGGCAACGGCAACTTCACCGTCGTTGCAAACTTCATGACCGCTCCCGCCGGATACGTGCCGTACGTCGGCGACTTCAACGGCGACGGCAAGGCGGACGTGCTTTGGGATAGCCGGACTGCGAATGACAGCCGCTCTACCGGCAACCGCATTATGTGGCTGAGCGACGGCGTTCCCCCGGATTTGCTCACGGGGATTACCAATGGCGTCGGGGCGACCATCAACGTCGCGTACGCGTCGATCACCAACGGTCCGCCGCTTTACACCAAGGGTACCACGGCGACCGATCCGACCGTCGACATCAAGGCGCCGATGCAAGTGGTGAGCCAAGTCAGCCGCTCGAACGGTATCGGCGGCACGGTGGCGACGGCGTACACCTATGCGACCGCCCAGATGGACAACAACGGTCGCGGCTTTCTCGGTTTCCAAACCGTCACCGCAACGGACTTGCAGACCAACATCGTGGAGACGACGACCTACCTGCAAACCTATCCGTTCATCATGCAACAGGCGAGCGACACCAGGATCCTCAGTGGCTCGCCCTACCCGTTAAGCACGACAATGAACACGTACGGTTCAAATGCGCTTACGCCCGCCGGAATCGGTGGCACGCGCAAGCAGGTGTTGTTGAACGAGACCGTGACCTGGGGCTTCGATCTTGGCAGCGATCCGCTGCCGCTGCCAGACATGACGACGACTACGTACCAATACGATGCCTTCAACAACGCGACGCAGATCGCGGTGTCGATAAACGACGGCTTCAATACGAGCACGACGACCAACAACACGTTCACCAACGACACGACCAACTGGTTCTTGGGCCGGCTCACTGCGTCGTCGGTAACGCATACGACTGATGTGGCTGTCGATGACGGTTTGTAGCACTGCACGTTCGGCGTTCCTCCCGGCGTAGGTCAGTCAAACTTCAAGCGATGGGGGCTTCAGATGAAGCGGGCGGCGACAATCGTTGCGTTGTGTGTTGGCGCGGCATGGTCCAGCACGGCGTTGGCGCAGGTGAGCATTACACGCAACGCGGCCTTTGCCTACGATCCAGCCTCTGGCCTGCTCACGCAGGAAACGATCGAGCCCGGCTCGCCGACGCTGCAGCTGCAAACCAATACGACCTACGATGCCTTCGGCAACAAGCTGACGGTAACGAAGTCGGGCTACGGTTTCGCCACGCGTCAAACCAGCGCGACTTACGATTCCCTCGGCCAATTCATCACGACCACGGCGAATGCGCTGGGCCAGCAAGACGTCTGGCAGTACGACCCCGTGACCGGCCGGCCAGCGTCGCACGTCGATCCCAACGGTCTGCGCACCACCTTGTCGTACGATTTCCTCGGCCGGAAGACGCTCGAAGTGCGGCCCGACGGCAACAAGACGTCATACGCCTATAACTTCTGCGGCACCGGCCCGACTACCTGCATCAGCGGCGCGGTCTATTACATCACGGCGACGCCGCTTGCATCCAATGGCACGGTGAACGGGCCGGTCGCCATCGTCTATTTCGATTCGCTCGATCGCGAGATCGGCCGCGATACCCAGGGCTTCGACGGCAGCACCGTCCGCGCGCTGCGCCAATACGACAGTCTCGGGCGCGTGGCGCAGTCGAGCCGGCCATTTTTCGCCGCCACCGGTACCCCGCAATACACCGTCAATGTCTACGACGCGCTCAATCGCGTGACGAAGTCGACGGCGCCGGACGGCAGCGTCTCGACGACTCTCTATCAGGGGCCCATCGTCACCTATACCAATGCGAACAATCAGACCCGCACGGTCATGAAGGACGGGAGCGGCAAGGTGATCCAGGTCACCGATGCGTTCCTGAACAATTTTTATTACGTCCGCGACCCGTTGGGCAACGTGCTCAACACCACCGATGTCTACGGCGATCAGGTGATGAGCGCGACTTACGACCAGCGCGGCCGCAAGATCTCCATGACCGACGCCGATCTCGGCACCTGGACCTACCAGTACGACGCGCTCGACGAACTGATCAGCCAGACTGACGCCAAGGGCCAAACCACGACGTTTGCCTACGACCAGCTCGGCCGCCAGGTGCAACGCGTCGAGCCGGACATGATCAGCGTCTGGACCTACGACACCGCCGCGATGGGCATCGGCAAGCTTGCCTCCACCGGCGTCACTGCCGGCCCGGCTGCCGGCTATCAGCGCAATTACAGCTACGATCAGTTCAGCCGCGCGCGCGAGGTCGACACCTTCATCAATAACGCCGAATACACGTTCACCGCGGCCTACGACAGCAACGGCCACCTCAGCACCGTCAACTATCCGTCCGGCTCCTCGGTCCGCTACAGCTACAATAATCTCGGCTACGCCGATCAGCTGTCCGACGCGTTTTCCAGTAACGCCCTCTGGACGCTGAATGCGCTCGATGCCGAGCAGCATATCACCCAGCAAACCGCCGGCAACGGCGTCGTCACCAATCAGGGCTTCAGTCTCAAGACCGGAAGGCTTCTGACCGTCGATGCCGCCGTCAACGGCAACAGCAACAACGCAGTGCAGGACCTGACCTTTACGTACGACCCGCTCGGCAATCTGACGAGCCGCACCGACGGCAACGAGAATTTCACCGAAAGCTTCCAGTACGACCCGCTCAACCGCCTCACGCAAGCGAGCATCAACACCAACGTCTACCAGACCAAGACCTTCAGCTACGACGCGGTCGGCGATCTGCTGAGCAAGTCGGATGTCGGCAACTACACCTATCCGACGCCGGGCTGGGGCCTGCCGCAGCCACACGCCGTCACCAGCGTCAGCGGCGGCACCATCAACACGACCTTCACCTACGACGCCAACGGCAACCAGCTTTCCGGCAATGGCCGCAGCGTCACATGGCGGTCCTACAACAAGCCGGCGAGCATCACTCAGGGCACGCGGGCCATCAGCTTCCTCGACGGTCCCGATCATCAGCGCTTCATGCAGACGGCGCCCGAGGGCAATACCCTCTACTTCGACTGTTTCGGCGTCCATGCCGAGCTCACTCCCGGCAACAACTGGAACGACTATTTCGCGGTTGGCAACGTCTTGGTCGGCCAGCGCGTCACCAATGCTGCAACCGAGACGGTGACGGCGAGCTATTTCTTCCACACCGATCATCTCGGCTCGATTTCCGTGATCACCGACCAGTACGGCTCGGTGGTGCAGCGCCTGTCATACGACCCCTGGGGCAAGAGCCGCTTGCCGAACGGCGCCGACGGTCAACCCAGCAATCCCCCGACGACGCGCGGCTTCACGGCCCAGGAGGAGCTCACAGTCAGTGGCCTCGTTCACCTCAACGGCCGAGTCTACGACCCGATGTTCGGCCGCATGATCAGCGCCGACCCGACGGTGCCGGATCCGCTCGATGCGCAGGCCTGGAACCGCTACTCCTACGTCGGCAACGATCCGCTGACGTTCACGGACCCGAGCGGCTTTTCCTGGCTGTCGAGCTTCTTTAACAGCGTCTCCAACTTCTTCCGCGCGGTATTCGCCAACCCGATCGTGCGCGCCATCGCGCAGATCGCGATCGCGGCGACTTTGTCTTTTATCCTCCCAGGCGGCTTTGAAGCCGCGATGATATCTGCCGCGGCAAGCACTGCGATTGTTACCGGCCTATCCGGCGGAAAGCTGTCCGATATCTTACGAGGTTCCGTCATAGCCGCCGTTACGGCTGGTTTGTTCTATGGAGTTGGGTCAACTTTCCCGGTTCCCGCTGTTGCGGCCCTAGGCTCCGACTCGTCGGCGGTGGCGTCGCAGGCGGCGGAGAATCTCGCGCTAAATGTTGTCGGCCATGCGGCGATCGGTTGCCTATCGGCAGCCATCTCAGGAGGCGAATGCGGTCCTGGTGCGCTCTCAGCGGCAGCGGGGGCGGGCGTCGCCCCGTTTGCCCTCCAGACCAATTTAGTCACCGGCACCGCGATAAGCGGCCTCGTGGGCGGGCTTGCCTCTGTGGCCGGCGGCGGTAAATTCGAGAATGGAGCCATCACCGGAGCGTTCGGGTACCTCTATAATGCCTTCTCGCACGCGTACAGCTATGCAGTGGCTATCTGCAGCATGTCCGCCGACCCAAACTGTACACTCGATCTGGTATGGCAGGGGCTCCTACGCAATGCATATCCCGGCCAAGTTTCTGGCGTCGTTACGAATAATGGCAAGAGTTACGTAGCGTCCCTGTTCCCGATTTATACCATGGTGGATCCTGACGATCTGGAGGTCACGAACGTCGTCCTACCGGGGCATATATTTTATAGCCCAGACGACCCACAGCCTAATGGTTCGGTCTCACTACAGGTGGTCCAAAACGGAGACGAGATCGACGTCGACATAGCGGGTCACGGAACCAATCCGAGCGCGTTCAATGCCTGGCTCAACACTGAAGCAGGGAATTATGGGTTCTACGGGGACCTGCTCGGAATTAAAGCTTACGTGGCCTTGGGCGGTCATCTGCCGAACCTTGACCCCATGCAGACACCATAAAGAGTTTGGCAATGAGAACGATGAATTGTGTTGTGACAACGCTCACGATTATGCTCGCTATCGTGTGCCCGATGAGCGGCGCGCGCGCCGGCTCAGTTGGCGGCGATCAGGCTGATCTGGCGTTTATTTTGGCCTGCAAAGATGTAAGCCGATCAGCGCTAGAAGACGCCTTTGAAGCTTTTCTCAAGCACGAAGGCTTCAAAGTTTTGAATTTGGCGGGCGTCCAGCGGAAGGGCGGGGTTTACCTGTTCGATGTTTATCTGATCGGCCTCGACGACAAGCATCGCTCGGTGAATGTGATCAGCCTGCAGCCTATTCATCAAGTTGGCCCACCTGACGAACGTCACTATTCGGTTGGGTTTAGAACTCCTCCTCCAACGCAGCGAGCATCCGATTTCGAGAACGCGTTGCTGATGTTCGTGTCGAAGAACCTTGGATGTGAGGCGCGGCACGTGGAGCGCCATATAAACGGCGCTGACGTTGCTGATTCGTACGAAGACGACGTTCGAAGAATGGAAAACTTGTTTCGCGAAGCTGAGGAGCTCAAAAGGAAAGCGGCACCTCCGACGCGTTGAGTGTCGCGGTGCGTTTGAGCGTAGGAGAGCGCGGAGGCTTAGCAGTCTTGGCGCGACAGCAAGATAAAAAGGATGGCGAGCGGCAATCTGCCCCACCAGTAGCGGACACCGGCTTATGGGCCGCAGTGGTGCCCGTTGCGTTGAATAGTGTAATCGGAGCTTTCCTTCTGTTTGGTCTTGTTCCCGACGTCGTAGCCCTTTATGAGCAAGGGTACGGTCGCTTCAGCGTTCTTGGTCTGTTTGTCCTTCTACCACTTGGCTTACTCGTCATTTCCACAGGCGTACCGATATGGCTTTGCTGGCGAGGCTACCGCGGTTTCAGCGCCGTAGTGGCGTGTTTCTTACTATTTTTTGGATGGGGGCTGTATTTCCTCTTTTTGATGGAAGCCTTTGCAATTTAGCCGTTGGCAGGTTCGCAATTCGGTGCAGCGCCTGTCATACGACCCCTGGGGCAAGAGCCGCTTGCCGAACGGCGCCGACGGTCAACCCAGCAATCCCCCGACGACGCGCGGCTTCACGGCCCAGGAGGAGCTCACAGTCAGTGGCCTCGTTCACCTCAACGGCCGAGTCTACGACCCGATGTTCGGCCGCATGATCAGCGCCGACCCGACGGTGCCGGATCCGCTCGATGCGCAGGCCTGGAACCGCTACTCCTACGTCGGCAACGATCCGCTGACGTTCACGGACCCGAGCGGGATGTTGATAAGCCGCGAGCTTGCATGAGAAATCACCTGCTAAAATAGGCTCGCGGGAATCGAACCAGATGCGTTTTGGGACTGTGAGTACAAGCGCGAGTAGCGGCAAATCAGCACACCGGAAAACTCGCGACGTTACAATTAGTTAGTCGCCAAATGTGGTTCCCTCCACGCACCAATCCTTAAAAGTAAGCGCCGAGGAGCGCCGTAAGTTTCTCGATGACGCCGTGCGAAGCCGCGTCGATTGCATAGCCGACGAAATGGCTTGCAAGATAGGCGAGACCCGATCCAATGACAGTAACGACGGCCGCCACCCGCACTCTGACCGATTTTAATAGACGCTGTGTCGCGGATATTTCTGCGATTCGTTGCTCTTTATCTTCGGCATCGGGATAGTCATTCGCCTCCCGCAACGCCTCTTCTAATTTTTCCAGCGCCTCGATTGCCTGCCTGTACACCGAACTGTTGTGGTCGAGATGAACGACGCGATCGGCGGCAGGAACTTTATTTGCCTCTTGCAGCAGCTCCCGCGACATTGGCCAGAAGACTTGATCGAGGAATCGCCGCGCAGCGTTGTTTATGTTGCGGCCGGAAGGCGAAGGAATAAACACAAAGCCGAACCAGGAGATGAGATCGGCACTGCGATTGGTAACTGCCGACCGGAACAGCAGCAGTTTCATTCCGAGCCGCTTCTCCGGATCATTCGGCCACGTCAACGTCCCACCCATCCCGGACGATTCAGCCTCTTGTTGCTTACGGCAGCTCTTGAAATCGAGACCGCTCTCCAGTCTCCGTATGACCGGAGCGACGGCGGAGGCCGTATCCAGAGTGTTGAACCAGTTAGCGAGATGATCGGGCAGGAATTGAACGTGCGAGCGCATCACCTCGTCGGTGTAGAAGTCATAGTTCGCCCCTGAAATTCCCGAAGTCGCCGCTCTCGGCCATTTCCGTCTCCTAAGCCGGGATGACGCCCGGAGCTTTACGCGCGCAGCCAGGCGGGAGGCGCTTCATTCTGCTTCATTACGCCGAGATAATAATACCGGGCGTAAGGCGTGATCCGCGGCTCGCAATTATGCGCCAGCACGATTGAATAGCCCGCTTCCTCGATCATCTCGCGGAAGGTTTCGGCGGTCGATCCGTGATTGTTCTCCTGGATGAGAATCACGCCTCCCGGCTTGAGAAATCGCCCCACGGCGTTGAAGAAGCGGCGATGGATATTCCATCCGCTATCGGCAAAGCGAGCCTCGCCGGTTTGCGCCCAGTCGAAGTGCGGCGGGTTTCCGACGACCAGATCCCAGCGCTCGGCCGCGGCAATATCGTCTAAATTGTTTGAGCGGTAGACGGTGACGCGATCCTTCAAGGCGTTCGCCGCAATGGTTCGCCGGCAGGCGCGCACGGCATCGGGATTAATGTCGGCAAGGCAAAGGGTGTCGCACAGGCCGAAGCCCAAAAGTGAGAAGCCGATGAACGCGGGACCGGCGCACCATTCAAATACGCGCGCTTGCCGAGGCATGCCGCGGTCGAGAAGGAAGGGGATGTAATCCTGCCCAAAGGCGCTGCCGCCACCGTCGAGATAGCGCTTGTAGCTAACCCGGACGTTGCCATACGTCACATGCCGCCACGGCTGCAATGCACGGACAGCCGGCCTTATGAAAGCGTGATCCAACCGCTTGCGTAAATCGCCCACGAGTCTCTTTCCGACCGTTCTGGGGTAGCTTTTTGTGTAATGAGGCGCCGTTCGTCAATGGTGGGGTGGCCTGCGGCCGCTTGGTTGCCTTGAATATCCGATCAGCTCATAGGCTCGCGGCAAACTTCCAAAGCGTCGGCAGTAGGTCGTTATACAAGGGATGCGCTTGGATTTCCGAATTATTCTGGCAGACAAGCGGCCACGGTCTCGTAGCAGCACGCGCAGAGACACTAGAAGCTCATCGTCAGAAGTTTGCCGAGTGGTGTCAATCTTTCCTCGTAGGCTGTTTGCCCGCGGCTTAAATCCAATCAGCCGATAGGCCTGCGAAATACCTTCAAACCGATTGCGGTAGGTGGTCGAATGGGGCATGCCCGGTGTCTCATTTATAATCTCCTCGGTGAGAGTACCCCGCTTCTTGAGCAGCTCGCGAAGTTTCGCCAAGAGTTGGTCATCGGACAAAGAGCAAAATTTATCTTCATAACCGACGCGCCTATAGACCTCCCTCAAACCGCCAAACCATCTCGTGTAGCTTGAGACATGGAACACGCCAGGGCTGCTATTGATAAGGCGTGCGGTGAGGCATCCGTATTTTCGCAAGAGCTGCTTTATCGGCTCCAACTTTTGCTCATCCGTGAGCGGCAGCCGACGCTCGCGAATAATGGCTTGGGCGCGTGCGAATAGCTTGGGGTCGATGATGGCTTTGAAGCCGCATTTCCGGCGCAGCCATGCTTCGGGCGGGTTGGGAACCGGCTTCTGTCCGAGTGTGGTCGACCTGCGGTTCCATACATCGGTGCCGGCGTATATCTCATTGCGAACCAATCCCCGGACTCGGGCATAGGTCCATCGGCGGCCGAGCCCGCTGCTGACGCCTCGGGTATTTAAGATTTTGACGATTTGCTTCTCTGTCTTTGCCCGCTTCACAAACAGCGAAAATATTAAACGGACGGTTTTGATCTCTTCCGGCGGACCCAGAACGAGAACGACTCGATCTGTCTGGATGCTTTTGTACTCGCCGTGGCGCAGCAGGCCCTTTGCGATGCCGTGTTCGTCCACAAGCAAGCGCCGTATGCCAAAAGCCGGGGCTGCACCTAGTCGAAAACCGAGTTTGAAAAGACGGGCCTGTCCCGCATAGGTTTTGACCGATAATTCGCGGCTATACTCGCCGGCCATCGCACGCTTGATGCTCTTGACGATCGCCGCGAAAGGCGTGCCGTCGTTTTCAAACTGCTCGGCGCAATAATGGACCTTGATCTTGGCGCGCTTGCAAATGTACTCGTAATAGGCGCTTTCATCCGGGTCCTGAAATCGACCCCAACGGCTCACGTCATAGACAAGGATCGCCTCAAAGTCCGCATTTCCGCTTTGGACATCGGCGATCAGTCGCTTCAATGCGTCGCGACGTTCGAAGGTCAAGCCGCTTATGCCCTCGTCGGCGTAGGTGCGGACGATGATTATATTTCGCAGAGCAGCATAGGCGTGATTGGTATTGGATTGATTGGCTGTAGAGTATTTCTGATGCTCGGTAGACATGCGAGTGTATTCGGCCGCGCGGATGGGCTTGGGCGTGGCGAATGTTTGCAGGTCTGTGACCATGAGCACCCCTTCGGAGAAAGGGTTAAGCACTGACGATTATCGCCCGGCTCTGATCTTCGTGACAGCGAGGGCGAGCATAGTCCTCCTTTCTGAGGGCCACTAGGGCCAAGATGGACTAGATTGGTATTGCCGGGCCAAAGGAGCGCTTGCGCGCACGCCGGGTTGCCCAATTATGTCCCTGCTGACCGGGGAGGGACTATGCGTAAGCTTGCCTTGGCCGCTTTCGTTCGGAGTCAATAACTCTTTCGTTAAGCCTATATTTGCGCCGCGCCCGAATCAACAGTATCTGGACGCCCCTAGTACGGATACACTGTATGCCGCACGCTCCCACCAACGGGAAATTAAAACTCGACGCACGATTCAGGTTCGCCGACACGGCATTTCCCGGCGGCATCGAGGGATGGAATTCTCAACTGCAATTTGCCACCGGCGTTGCCGATGGCGAACGCTATCTCCTGCGTCTCTTCAAGAAGACCGGAACCGCGCTCGACGAAGACCTCAAAGGGTTCGTCACACGCGGCCTCAGGCGGGTGCGCCGCGTTCTCTCGGCGCGCCGTGCACGCCAGGTACTGGTCCAGGTCCTTGAAGTTGTCGAGGACCAAAATGAGCTTGGTATCCTGATGGTTGATCCTGGCGGTCCCGTCTGCGGATCATCGCACAGGGTCCGAGCTCGAGAAAGCCGCCTGCTCACAACGATCGGCCGAAGAGTGTTCTGGCGCAATATTGTTCGTGTAGCTGAAGGGCTTGCGCTCTGTCACAACGCGGGCATCGTACATGGTGCCGTCAGCGAACACGCCATCTTCTCGCACACTGATAACAACGAGGATTTCCGACTCGGAGGCTACGAAGCGTGCGTGCATATCGCTGATCACGATGTGGCCGATTGGGGACGTGTTGTGCGACCGTCGGGCACCGTGTCGTTTCGGCAGGATTGGAGCGATCTTGGCCGCGCGGCGGCACGAATCTTGGGCCTCACTCCGGAGGGCGGCGGTCCCTCACTCTTGTCGATCGAACGTCGCATGCTTGACCGACTCGCCAATCCCCCACGCTATCAGTTGTTCGACGGCAGCATCGTCCTAGGCGAGCTGGGCGAGGTCGTCGCCGATCTAGACCGGTCAGGATCAAGCGTCGAGGGCGAACTCGTTTTTTACCCTTCCTCTCAGGTCATGCAGAGTGACTTTCCCTCCCTAACATCGGGTACCGTCCAGGCCGACGACAAAGACGCGATCCTTCGGTTTGTAGAAGAAGACCTGGGCCGACAGACGGTCCGTGCCGTCGTCGTGGGTTCGACCTTTGTGCGCGTTGTCACCGATCTCGCCACGTACGGTGTGAAAGTCGTCAATAACTGTCTCGGCATGATCGAGAACGCCAACAAAAGGCGGCCTGACGATTACATTTATGATGCGGTCGAGGTTCACCACCGGCTTCATCTTGCGCGAACTCGCGGAAGCGCGGAAGAGCGAGTGCGCAAGCTGGGTCTTGGCGCAAAGCCGTGGATTGACGTCAAGGGCGAAGTCCGCGCCGTTAGCCAGGTCGACGACATTCCAACTTGGTATGCTCTCATTCTCCTCGAAGCCTTTACCTGGCTACGCGAGCAGTTTCGTTTCTATCCCGTCGAGGTCCTCCATCCGCCATCGCGCGAAGATGCCGACTTGGCCTGGATCGCGTCCCGCGAGGATGCGGGCCAGGACATCCGGCGCACTTTGATGGGACTGCAGCCGGCGCGCGATGCCTTAAGTCGCGAGTTGAAGTACGACGATGGCAAGGCGAATTGGACGCTCTCACGGGTTGACACGCTTGCCGGCGATACCGAGCGGCTTCCCGCACTCAGTTACGAGGGAACGGATTTTGTCGGAGGCCGTCTGGCGTTCACATTCGCAACAAGTGAAGCAGTCGTGCCGGGACAGACTCTTTACCTTCGCCCTCGACGCGATAGCGGATTCGAACGCGCAATTCGCCGGCGACTACGAAATATCGTGGCGGCCCGCACGAATTTCGAACTCCTACGAGCGATCGATGATCCTGCGCAGGTCGCGTTGGACGACGTTCTTCGCCATGTAGCGGCTCCGGGTGATCCGCCGGCCGATATGGATGCCTCGAAAAAGCTCGCATGGGACGCCGTTGTGGCCGGGAAGTTCATTAACATCGTTGTCGGCCCTCCCGGCGTTGGCAAGACCTACCTGATCGCTCACCTTGCCAATAGCATTTTGGCGAAAACACCGGATGCTCGAATTCTGATCTCAGCCCAAAACCATGAGACTTTGACTCAGATGGAGGACGAACTCAAAAAGACATTCACTGCCAATACGAGGATTGTTGTTCGCGTCGAGCGCAGGTCGACCGAGGAAGTCAGCTCCCTGCGCGAGAATTCGGTAAAACTCCTCCAGTCTGTTTCGGCGGCTGATCCGGCCGCTGAAGCTCTGATGGTCAATCAACGTCACCGGATCAAGCAGGCGCTCCGACCTGTGAACGCGTCGGAAATGACCATTGCTGAAGGGGTGTTTCGCGACACCGATAATCTGTTGCTGCGATCGTCCGATATCACGCTTGCAACGACATCGTCATACATCATCGAAGAAATGATCGCGGAGGGTGAACAGTTTGACTGGGTCATTGTCGAGGAAGCCGCCCGAGCGAATGGTGCGGAGTTGATCGGCGCCCTATTGCTGGGCAACAGGCGAATTATGGTTGGCGATCACAACCAACTTTCTCCCTTCGATGCCGCCCAACGGCAAAAGTTCTACGATAGGGAAACAGCGGTCGAGCTCCTGCGAAACGCTAAAGAGCAGCTTGAAACCATCTCTGATCTGCCGCCGGAAGTTAATGCCGCCCTTGATAGCATCACATCCAATCAGCTTCTGATGAAGGAGGTACTCGCGACGGCGGCGCGTCTTGAAGAGCCGTTTCGATCGATTGCCCAGCGCGAAGCCGGGCGCGAAAAGGAAACCGGGCGCCCGAGCACGATCGTCAACACCCTCCGGGAACAGAGCCGCATGAACCCTGCTATCGGCGAACTCGTCTCAAATACCTTCTATGACGGAAATCTCGTTCCGTCCGATCGCGTCAAGCGCCGCAAGCTGACCGTCGCGTCGACCGCGCCGTACCTTGCCTCGCCGATAGTCCTCCTCGACTTCCCGCCACTCAGCATCGCGAAGAGACAAAATTTCGAAGCGAAAGTGAAGCGGTCGTACCGCAACGATCTTGAGGCGCAGGCCTTGATTACGGCTTTGAAAGGTTTGCGGCCGGTGGTTGGCGCTAGCGGCCGCCAGCCTACGCTGGTGTTTCTTTCACCTTACTTGGCGCAGGTCAATTCGTTCAAGCACTTGCTCAAGCAACAAGTCGGCAAAAACAAGACTTTATTCGGCTTTGCCAGCCCTCGCAGTAATGGCGAGTTTTTCTTTACCAGCGACAGCTTCCAAGGAGGCGAAGCCGATGTTGTTGTCGCCAGCCTGACGCGCAACAATGTTAAGGGGGGATCGCGCGCGCTTGGGTTCCTCAAAAACCCGCAACGCATGAACGTGCTGCTCAGCCGCGCTAGGCAAAAGCTGGTTCTTGCCACAAGTCGGCAGTTCATTCTCGAAGTGGTCGAGGGAATTGATCCCGATGAAATGAACGATGAGTTAATGTTCCTTCGAAAGATGTTGAAGCAACTCAAGCGACTGGCCCGGGTCGATTTCAAGCTCGTTACCAACGACGGCGCTTCCGTCGTGAAAGGCGCTTCCGTCGTCAAGGTCGACGAGAACGGGAGGTTTTTGGTGTGAAAATTTACCTTCCCGCCTGGCATTATCGCGCGCGCGCTATTGTCCAACGCACCTGGGGATGGAGTCCGATTGAAGAAATGATCCTGCTCGCGCTCGATCGTACCCCAGGCACGATCGAGAATGTTGCAAAATCGCTCGGTATCCCCACCCAGGTCGCCGGCTCGACCGTCGCGCGGTTGATGCAATTTGGCCTGGTCGAGGTCCGCTTTTCTCCGGCTCCACAACTAGCGACAAGCGGCGTCGGTCGCGACTTCATCCGATTAGGGCGCGCCTTACCCGAGCGGACCGAAAATCGGGAGATTCACATCAGTCTCGTGCTGGAGAAGGTTGGACACTCTGTGTTTCGCAACCGCGACGTCGTAACCATCCCGCTCCATCGAGTGACCAACGCGGATCAAAAAATCGACTTCCCGCCGGGCGGCGAAACCGACGACACGATGGCGGCCCGTGTCATCCAGTTCGTAGGCGGCATGCTTCGCCCCGGCGAATGGCTGCGGGGCCTCCAAACGATCAGTTCCGTCCTCGAAAGAAAATTCCTCGCTATCGACCTCAACGATGTGAAAAATGGCCTACTTCCCGAGGGGGCTACTCAAGATCTGATTCGGGCCCTTCAGGAAACGATCAACACTGGTATTCTTCCCGCGGCGAGCGACCCCCATCCAAGCACTCCGCAGACCATCGACACGACGATCACCGCCGAGCAGTTGATCCTCGGCGGCGACCAACATCTCGAACGCTTCGAGCAGATCGTCGGTAAAGCCGAATCCGATGTTTTTGTCCTTTCAACCTTTGTGGCATTGAGGTCAGGCGAAAAATACACGGAACGCCATGAGCGTGTCCGGAAGGCGCTCGAACAAGCGTGTGAACGAGGCGTGCGCTGCCACCTATTTTATGGCACGAAGCTCGACGCCGAGCGAAAAAACGCGATCGCCATGCAAGAGTTAGATGATCGTCTCTCATCGGTGCGGCGCGCGCGAGGCTTTGTGCACACGCAGCGTGACTCGGTAGGAAGCCACGTCAAATGTCTCGCGGCAGATGACGGCCACGGAGGCGCTGTCATCGTGCTTGGCTCGTGCAACTGGCTGTCCTCGCCGTTCGCGGCCATGGAGGCGTCCGTTGAGTTAACCGAGAACCAAGCGGCCGCGGCCGGTTTGGATCTTCTTCGTTCAATCATATCGCCTCTTTCAAGTGCAACCCGCTCAATTGAAATGCTTCAGTTCACGGCGTCTGATTTAAGGCGCAACCGAAGAGACTTGTCACCAAGGACCGATGTTGGCGAGCTCATGCCGGCGCGGATGACTATCCTTCATGCCGAAGATCATGAGCAATTGCTTCGGAAGGTGGCGCATGAAGCTGCTAAGCGGTTCGTCTGCTGCACCAATAGGGTCGGTGCCAACATGGTACCGGCCCTCTTCAACCCGGCTGAAATCGCAGGTAGCCGCCTCAGCGATGTCCGTGTTTACTATTCGCGCCCGTCCGGCCCCATCAAACGGAGGCATGTCGCAGCCCATCGCGAAAGGCTCAACGGCGTTGTTGATCTAATTGGCGTACGGGAACCCCAAGTCCACGCAAAATTCCTTTTGTGGGGTGACGATGATGTTGTCGTGAGCAGTATGAACTGGGGCTCTCAATCCGGCTCGTCTGATGCCCCTCTTGACGAGATTGGCCTGCATCTAGAAGGGCCCGGCCTCGCCATATGTCTCTTGGGAAAATTCGAGGACCGGCTCAAGAACTAAAACGTGAGGCATAGCTTTTTCGGTAAAACTGACGTGATTTTGCGACAACGTCGGTAATCACTGAGGTCGGTGGTTGCAGGCTTATTTGTACGGAAGTGGAGAAAGGAAATGGCAGCACTAGGCGGCCAGTAATTTTCCGAGATGCTGGCAAACAACTTTACGGCTTCCCGCATTTGCGGGAGGTAGGTTGCGAGATTGTAGACCTGCCCCAAAAGGGTGATTTCGCCCTCAGAAATGTGGTTAGTTCGCCAAGCCGAGTGCTGAACGTGGGGCGCAGGTCGTGATGTCACCAAGGGGCGATTGCGACCACCTTATCCAGCTCCTTTTTGCTTTTGCTCCATCCACTGAATGGCCGCTCGGTGCTCCGGATGGAGGGTAGAGCAGTTGGGAGCTGTTCGACCGAGGCACCGTTTCAAGGACCTGTGCAGCCAAATCTCCGTAAGGGAAGACATGCTCAAGCCGGTTTTTGGTGTACTCGCCCGGCAGCGTGATGAACCGGTCGCGTTCGTTCAAGCACGAACGAAGCAGCCATGCCGGCCTTGCTGCGCCGCTGCCCTGCGGTTGGTAGACCAGCTTCAGCCGCGGCGCAAAAAGATTATTCGGCCGCCTCTGAAAAGCAGGATGCGTCGTGTTCGGCCGCTCCGCTTGACAGTGCACGACGGAGCACGGCGGCCGTAGCGCGACAATCCGGCACATGGCCAGACAGGACTTGTTCGAGATGCTTCTCCCATCGTTCTAGCGCGTCGCGCTTCTCATCCAAGTATTCGTAGAGGTCGTAGGTTCTTTCGAGCTCTGTCTGAGCAGAGATGTGGTTGATGAGCCGCTCGGAAATGTGCGGCTGCACCCCAAGCTTGGGAAGCCTCGAGCGCAGCGTCCTGCGGATATCGTGAATAACCCAGCCGGTCACGCCACTGGCTTTGTCGAGATCGGCTTTGGCGCGGCCCCAGTCGTTAAAGGGCCGGCCGGTGTAGGTGAAGGTGTCGATGACTGATCTGGCCCACGCGGAGAGCGGTAGCGCGTGCTCGGCGTGGTTCTTGGTGATCTCACCCGGCAGGACTAGGATGTTCTGGCCAATCATATTAGGCGCGATGGCGGCCAGTTCGCCTCGGCGCTGACCGGTCAAGATGCACAGGCGGATTATGGTATGGAACCGTGAGGGCTCTTCGGTGGCCACCCAAATAGCCCGCAATTCCTCGTCGGTGAGGATGCGCTTACGGCGTTTGGACTTCGGGATGGTAAGCCCGAGGAGGGGATAGTGGTCAATGTATCGGCGTTTGTGGCACCACTTGAAGAACGCCCTCGCAGCGACCATGACATGCGCCCGCTCACTGGGAGCTTTGATGCGGTCGAGCCTGGTCCGGGCTTCCTCATGGGTGAAGTTGGCAAGGGCGCCCTTATAGCGGAGGCGCTTGAGCTTGACCTTGTAGCTGTAGACGGTTGTCGGCCTGCGCGCCCGGGCTTTGTCCTCCAGGAACAGCTCGACCGCCCGCTCATATGCAATAGCTTGCGGGCGGCTCCTGCCGAGCGTGTGCTCGGCCAAGATGCGCTTTGCTTCTTCGCGTGCCTTCGCGAGCGAAATGATCGGATACCGTCCGATAGTCACGCGGCGGCGATCGGCGCCGTACACAAGCACAAAGGTTTTCGTGCCCCCTTGGCTTACACGGCAGCCGAAGCCTGACAGCGTGTCATCAAAGTATGTCCGCTGCCCTGTGTGGGGGGCTTTAAGCGCTCGCAAATTAACGTCCGTGAGGCTCATCTTAGGCTCGGCCTAGGCTCATAAAAGCCGCGTGGTGAGGTGAACAAGGGTGACATGCCACACATAGCGTAATGCCCGCCAAACCGCAAGTTTTGGCATTTTTGGTGAACTGTGGGGAACGGTGATGAAGGCTCGAAAAAGACTTAAAATCCCTTGGCCGAAAGGCTGTGAGGGTTCGAGTCCCTCCGTCCGCACCAGCAGCCGACGCGCCATGCGAGCGTACGACAAGATATAGAGCGAGCCGGGTGCAATCCGGCACCAGATCGTTCGCTAACTCCCTGACAAATGTGCTATTTAGCCCCTGGCGGGCTGCACCTCCGTGTGCCGAAATGGAACATCGAAACGGGTCCGCCAAGGCCGCTTTTCTGCGCTTGCCTTTGAACCTGCCGGCCGCCCCGGGCGACCAACGGATGAGCCGATAGCCTGCCGATGCAAACGACTTCGGACGATGTTCTGATCGGACGGATTGCAGGCGGCGACCGGCTTGCCATGCAGGTGCTGTTCGCGCGGCACCATGTCCGGGTCTACCGCTTCGTTTTGAGGCTCGTTCGTAACGAGGCGGCCGCGGAGGACCTGATCAGCGAGGTCTTCCTCGATGTCTGGCGGCAGGCCGCCAAGTTCGAGGGCCGTTCCGCGGTGTCGACCTGGATCCTCAGCATGGCGCGGTTCAAGGCGCTGTCGAGCTTACGGCGGCGCACCGAGGAGGCACTGGACGACGAGACGGCCGGCACCATCGAGGACACCGACGACGATCCGGAGACGGCGCTGGCGAAGAAGGACAAGGGTGCGGCGTTACGGCAATGCCTGGAGAGACTTTCGGCCGAGCATCGCGAGATCGTCGATCTCGTGTACTACCACGAGAAATCGGTGGCCGAAGTTTCGAGCATCGTCGGCATCCCGGAAGCGACCGTAAAGACGCGTATGTTCTACGCGCGCAAGAAACTCTCTGAGCTCCTCAAGGAGCAGGGTATCGATCGAGGTTGGCCATGAATGCGGCAGACAGAAACGAAGCGACTGACATCGAGCTGTTGCTGCCCTGGCATGCCGCGGGCACCTTGAGCGCGCGCGATGCGCAGCGCGTCGAGGCGGCGCTGGCCGACGATCCGGAGCTGGCGCGCCGCTACGAAGCGGTGCGCGATGAGCTTGGCCAAACCATAGAGCTGAACGAGAGCCTGGGCGCGCCGTCGGCGCGCGTCATGGCGGACCTGTTCGCCAAGATCGGCGCCGAGCCGGCGCACCGGCCGGCTCTGTCGGTAACGCTTGGCGCGCGCGTGCGCGAATTTTTCGCCAGCCGCTCGCCGCGCACGCTCGCCTGGTCGGCCAGCGCTGCGGCGCTCGCCATCGTGCTGCAGGCCGGCATCATTGCCGGCGTCCTGCTCAAGGAGCACGGCGGCAGCCGCACCGAAACGTTCGAGACGGCGTCCGCGTTGATGACCGCGCCCGGCAACGGCTCCTATGCGATGGTCCGGTTTCAGCCGCAGGCCAACATCGGCGACATCACGCAATTTCTCGAAGCCAACAAGCTGAGCATCATCGGCGGTCCGGTGGCAGGCGGGCTCTATCGAGTCATGGTGGCGGACACCAAGCTGCAGCGCAACGCACTGGTCGATCGCATCAAGAAGCTGCAGCAGGACAAAGTCGTCGGCTTCATCGCGGCGCAGACCGAATAGAAGCTGCACTTGACCTGATTTTAGTTGTGGGACTTCGAGTCGCCGCCGGTGAGCGGCGGGCATTGGAGCGTCGCGATGCGAAATAGCCCCGTCGAGCGTCCCTTCATGGTCCCGGTGGTCGCAGCATTAGTGCTGACAGCGTCCGTCCTTGGCGCTTCAAGTCCGGCCGATGCGCGGTTCATGATGCCGATGGCGCACATGCCGCTCACGCATGGGCCGCTTACTGGCGGAGGGTTCGCACGTGGGCGGCCTGCTAATGGCCCGAATTTGCATCCGCGCGTATGGGGGCGTGACGGCGGCAGAGATGTGCGCATCCCGCGGCACCATCCAAGGCTAGCCGGACATCAAATCGGCATCGTGACCAGCGATTGCGGTGGGGCTCGTCACCGGTACGCCCGCTGCGGCGGTACGCGCCTTCATGGCGGCGTTGGTACAGCCGGTCTGCCGGTGAGCGCCGATCTTGGCGCCCAGGTCGCGCAGGGGCAGCGCGGCGGGGGAGGCGGCAACAACGACCCCGTGCCGCGCGGCGAACGGCGTTTCGTTCCAGACGAAGTGCTGACCGAATTCAATGCCGGCGTCTCGCCGCAAGCCATCGCGCAAGTGGCGCGCCGCTTCAACCTGACGCAACTGGAATCGCAGCGCTTTGACCTGATCGGCAGCACATTCTACCGCTGGCGCATCGGCGGCCGCCGTTCGGTGCCGGTCTTGGTGAACGCGCTCGGCAATCAAAGCATCGTCGCCGCGGTGCAGCCCAATTATCTCTTTGCGCTGGAGGAGCAGACGGCGCCAGCTGTCGCCATCGCGCACGGCGATCCGGCCCAGTATGTCTTGGGCAAGCTCGAGGTCGAACGGGCGCAACAGATCGCAACGGGCAAGGGCGTTTTGCTCGCCGTCATCGATTCGGCAATCGACGGCAACCACCCCGATCTCGGCGGCTCCATTGTCAAAAATTTCGATGCGCTCGGCGGCAAGGCTGATCCGCAGCTGCACGGTACCGAGATGGCCGGCGCCATCGCGGCGCACGGCAAGCTGTTGGGCATCGCGGCCGGCGTTGAGCTTCTCGCGGCGCGCGCCTTCGATAACACGCCGGGCAAGGCGCGCGGCACCTCGTTCGACATCTTCAAGAGCCTGCAATGGGCCGCCGACAACGACGCCCGCGTCATCAATATGAGTTTTGCCGGGCCGGCGGACCCGGCGCTGCACCGCATGCTGACGGCGGCTTACGAAAAGGACATCGTACTAATCGGCGCGGCCGGTAACGATGGACCCTACGCCGCGCCGGCCTATCCCGCGGCCGATCCCAATGTCATCGCAGTGACCGCGATCGACGTCGACGACAAGCTCTTCAAGATGGCCAATCGCGGCAGGTACGTCGCGGTCGCGGCTCCGGGCGTCGAGATTGTCGCGTTGGCGCCCGATGCCTCGTATCAGATGACCACTGGAACATCGGTCGCTGCCGCCCATGTCAGCGGCATCGCAGCGTTGTTGCTGCAGCGCGACCCGTCGCTCAAGCCAGCCGACATCCGCGCCATCCTGAGCGCGACCGCGAAGCCGCTCGGCACGTCGAGCCAGCACGGTGAATTCGGCGCCGGCCTCGTCGACGCCTATCGGGCCGTCATGGCGCCGCAGATCAAGGCCGCCGGAGCCGGCGAGGCGCACGAGGAGGCGGCGCGCTGAACCGTGCCACCCTTAGATGGCGCATTTGGCGTCGCCAGCCTGCCTTATTTGCGAGGCAAATTATGCGAGGGCTTTGGTTTTGAGGTGCGGGGATTGGCGGGCTGGGACGTCTCGATGAATTTTTCTGCAACGGCGCGCGGGCGCCAGTCGGGCGCGCTCGCGCGCGCGATCGTGCTCCTCGCTTCGGCGACGTTGTCGGGCTGCGGCAGCGACGGCGCCGCCAGTCTTTTGGTCGATCCGGCGCGGTATTCGGCCTACCACTGCAAGCAAATGATCGCCGAATCGCAGAACTTGGCGACCCGCGAAAAAAAGTTGCGCGATCTCATGGATAAGGCCAGCGAAGGCGGCGGCGGCACGATCATCGGCACGCTGGCCTATCGCAGCGATTACGAGACCGTTCTGGAGCAGGAGAGACTGCTCAAGCGCACCGCCGCCGAGCAGAAATGCGAACTGGTGCCCACCTACAGCAGCGACCACACCATTCGTTAGCACGTCACCGGGTTTGTTCTCGCTGCGCGGCACTTTTATTGCGCCGCATGCTTATTCGCGAATGCACCGATCCAGGCTGCTCGACGTGAACTGCGGCGGCCGGCCGCCGGAACCCGCCGCGTGCCCGCAACGTTGCCAGCTAGGAATGTCGCGCGGCGTAGTTCCGCGCGCCTGTTCCAGCGGCGGAATCATGGAGCAGAAAATGGCAGGAGAACTGAAAGGCCGGAACATTGCGGTACTGGCGACCGAAGGCGTCGAGCAGGTCGAACTCACCGAGCCGGTGCGGGCGCTCAAGGAGGCCGGCGCGCAGGTGGAGGTTGTTTCGCCCAACAAGGACGAAATTCAGGCGTTCAAGCATCACGACAAAGGCGACAAGCTGACGGTCGACATGCCGCTCGACAAGGCGAAGCCGGAAAAATTCGATGGCCTAGTGCTGCCGGGTGGCGTCATCAATCCGGATGCGCTGCGGCTAGTGCCGCAGGCCATCGATTTTGTGCGTCACTTTGTGCGGGAGAACAAACCGGTCGCCGCGATCTGCCACGGCCCATGGACACTCATCGATGCCGGCGGCGTGAAAGGCAAGACAATGACGTCGTGGCCGTCGCTGAAAACCGACCTGACCAATGCCGGCGCCAAGTGGGTCGACGAGCAGGTAGTGGTCGACGGATCGCTCGTCACCTCGCGCAAGCCCGACGACATCCCGGCGTTCAACAAAAAGATGATAGAGGTGTTCGGCCACGGCCGCAGCCGTGCCGCCGCGTAACGCCTGCGGCTCACCGCGCCAGGTCAAATAGCGACGCGGCGCAGCCGCAGCGCATTGAGAACGACGCTGACCGACGACAGCGCCATGGCCGCAGCGCCAATGCTGGGCGTGAGCAGAAGTCCAAACAGCGGATAGAGCGCGCCGGCGGCGATCGGCACGGCGGCGGCGTTGTAGAGGAAAGCAAAGAACAGGTTCTGCCGGATATTGCGCATGGTCGCGGCGGAGAGTCTCCGCGCGCGCAGGATGCCGGCGAGGTCGCCTTTGACCAGCGTCATGCCGGCGCTGGCGATTGCGGCGTCGGTGCCGCTGCCCATGGCGATGCCGACATCGGCGGCGGCGAGAGCTGGCGCGTCGTTGACGCCGTCACCGGCCATGGCGACCACGCGGCCTTGCCGGCGCAGGGCTTCGACCGCGGCGCTCTTGTGCTCCGGCAGCACTTCGGCCTGAACGTCTGTAATACCGAGCTTTTCCGCCACCGCGCGCCCGGTAGCAGCGCTGTCGCCGGTCAGCATGACGATGGCGATGTTATGCGCCCGCAGTTCAGCAAGCGCGGCCGGCGTGGTCGGCTTGATCGGGTCGGCGATGCCGATCACGCCGGCAGGCCGATCATCGATCGCAACAAACACCGTGGTGGCGGCGTCGCTGCGCAGCCGCTCGGCGACGACATCGAGGGTATCGGTTGAAGTGCCGAGCCCGGTAACGAACTTGTCGGTGCCGATGGCGACGCGCCGACCCTCGACGCGGCCGCGCACGCCTTGGCCGACCGCGGCCTCAAAATCGGCAACTGGAAGCGCCGTGATGCCGCGTTCGGCGGCAGCCGCAGTGATCGCCGCGGCGAGCGGGTGCTCGCTGGCGCGTTCCAGACTGGCGGCGAAGCCGAGCAACATCGCCTCATCGAAACCGGCGGCCGGTGTGACCGCGACGACCTTCGGCTTGCCTTCGGTGAGCGTGCCGGTCTTGTCAACGACCAGCGTGTCGACCTGCTCCATGCGCTGCAGAACTTCGGCGTTCTTGATCAAGATGCCGAGCGAAGCGGCGCGGCCGATGCCGACCATGATCGACATCGGCGTCGCCAGCCCGAGCGCGCACGGGCAGGCGATGATCAGCACCGTGACGGCAGCCACGAGCCCATAAGCAAAGCGCGGCTGCGGTCCCCATATTGCCCAGGCGGCGAATGCCAGGACGGCAACCGCGATGACCGCCGGCACGAACCAGGCGGCCACCTGGTCCGCGAGCCGCGCGATCGGCGCGCGCGAGCGTTGCGCCGTCGCGACCATCTCGACGATGCGCGCCAACAGCGTGTCGCGGCCGACTTTTTCCGCGCGCATGACGAAGCTGCCGCTGCCGTTGAGCGTACCGGCAATCGCCTTGGCGCCGGGCTCCTTGGCGGCCGGCATGGACTCGCCGGTCACCATCGACTCGTCGATCGCGGAGCGGCCCTCGATCAGCACGCCGTCCACCGGGATCTTTTCGCCCGGCCGCACGCGCAGCCGGTCGCCGACCACAACGGTCTCGAGCGGTACGTCCTCGTCGCCGCCGTCGTCGCGCACGCGTCGCGCGCTGGTCGGCTGCAGCGCGATGAGCGCGCGGATGGCGCGCATGGTCGAGGCGCGGGCCGACAGCTCCAGCACCTGACCGACCAGCACCAGCACGGTGATGACGGCCGCCGCCTCGAAATACAGCGCGATGCTCCCATGGGCATCGCGGAAATTCGCCGGAAACAATCCGGGCGCGAGCACTGCGACGACGCTGTAGAGGTAAGCGACGCCAGTGCCCATCGCGATCAGCGTGAACATGTTGAGATGGCGCCTGACCAGCGATTGCGCGCCGCGTACGAAGAACGGCGAGCCGCCCCACAGCACCACCGGCGTGGTCAGCGCAAGCTCGATGAGGTCCGTGAGCCGGCCTGCTGCGTGCCAGAGGCCGAAATGGCCGCCCAAATGGCCTCCCATGTCGAGCGCGACAACGGGCGCGGTAAGCAAGGCCGAAATCCACAATCGCCTTACCATGTCGCCGCGCTCGCCGCCGTCGCCGGCCTCCGCGCTGCCGGTTTCGGGCTCCAGCGCCATGCCGCAGATCGGGCAATGGCCTGGCCCGATTTGCCGGATCTGTGGATGCATCGGGCAGGTGTAGATCGCGCCTTCAGGCGCAGCGTTGGCGGGGCGCGCCTGCGGGCGACCAAGATATTTTCCCGGATCGGCGGCGAACTTGTCGCGGCAGCCGGCGGAGCAGAAGAAAAAATCCTGCCGGCCGAACGCGTGGCGGTGCGGCGTGCGTGCCGGATCGACGCCCATGCCGCACACCGGATCTAGCGCCCCGGTTTCGCTGCCGCCGGCGGCGTGGCTGCAGTGCGCGTGATCCATAACGGAAAAAGTCCTTGAAACCAGTACCCGGTAGGGGTATATAGCGCCGATGCAGCCTCCTGCCAAGACGTCGGTGCTCAAGCGCCTGAAGCGGATCGAAGGCCAGGTCCGCGGGCTCGCGCGCATGGTCGAGGATGACCGCTATTGCATCGACATCGTGACCCAGCTGTCGGCGGCGCGCGCCGCCTTGCGCCGCGCCGAGGAGGAGATCCTCGCCGATCACGTCACCCATTGCGTCGAGCACGCCATTGCCTCGGGCAACAAGGGCGAGCAGCGGCGCAAGGTAAGCGAATTGATCGACGTGCTGTCGCGCAGCGACCGCTAAGGCAAGCGCGCGAACCACTCCGGCAGGCGCACCACGCGCAACAGGCCGGCGGCACTGGATAGGCTATGCACCGACCAGCGTCCCGCCTCGAGCAGCAATTTGCGGAACACCAGCTGCTCGGCGCTGCTAGACGGTTCCTCGATGAGCGACAAGCGGTGCAGTGCATAAAGGCCGAGCACGCAGGTGATGGCAAAGTAGAAGGTCCAGGATTGGAAGTTGAGCACTTGCATCCTGACGTCCTCCTCGCTGCCGCCCCAGTGCAACGACAGCGACAGTTGATGCGAGGCGAAAAAATCGGCGAACAGGCCGCCGAGCACCGGCGCCGCCGCGGCAAAGCACGCCGAGATGACGCTGTTGGCGGCAAGGTAGGCGGTCGCCTGGCCGGCCGGCGACAGCTTCATGGCGATGTTGCCGGTGGCGAGCCCAACGCCCGCGGTGGCGATGCCCATGAAAATGTGAATGGCGACGAGCAGATAGAGCACCATCGGCTGCATCCAAGGCAACCCGGTAAAGGTCCAGGCGAAGGTGCAGATCAGATAGAGCGGTGCCACGATCTCCAGCACGGCCTTGTTGCTGAAGCGGTCGCTGAGCGTGCCCCATAGACCGAGCGCGGCGAGGTTGGCGAGTTGGCTGCCGATGGTGAGCGCCAGCACGGTGGTCAGCGGATAGCCGAGCGTTTTGAGCATGTAGACGGTGAAGAACGGCGCCGCCAGATTGGCGGCGAAATTCCACGACGCCAGAAAAACAATGAGGCGGCGGAAATTTGCCTCGCGCAGCGGTGCGAGCAACAGCGCGAACGGATTGTCGAATTTTTCCGCCGCCGGCATCGGCGAATCCGGCGTGATGTGCAGCAAATAGACGCCGATGAAGCCGATCATGCCGCTGATCGCGAACAGCATCGAGTAGCCGAACACGGGCTGGTCTGGCGCGTATCGTTTCCAGGAATCGATCAGGAAGCCGGCGAACAACGCGAGCGAGATCGACAGCGTCGTGGTCGCCATGGTGCGCCGGCCGAAGAAGCGGCCGTATTGCGAGGATGGCACGAGGTCGCGCATCCACGAATTCCAGGCGCAGCCGGCGATCGCCGCCATGGCCTGATAAACGGCGAGCGCGACGATGAGCGCCACGACGGAGTAACCGGGACCGAGCAGCGGCGCGGCCGCGGCGCCGAGCAGGAAAGTGCGCCCGAACGCGGTGCTCCACACGCTGATGTCGCGGCGGGAGCGCAGCCGCTCGACCAGCAGCACGGCCGGGATCTGCAGCAGCTGCACGGCAAACGGCACCGCCGCCAGCACGCCGATGGCAAAGTTGCTGGCGCCGAGCGCCAGCGCAAAGCCGACCAGAAACACGCCGGTGGTGAGCGTGCCCATCGCCTCGCTGGCGAGCGCATCGTAGAGGACGAGGCGCAGCAGGCGATGCTGGTCGGGCTCTGCCGCGTATGTCTCGGCCGCGACTGGGTTTGATGCGTCCATGAGCCTGCTCGGGCACTCGGCGACGTTGCGTGCCGGCGCCCGTAGCCATTGCGGAAATCGCGACCGTAACGCCTGCCCAAAAAACGCCTGCCTGCACGGCCGGTTCCCGCATCTGGCGCGCTGGCCGACACGCCACGGCAAGCTTATGCTTTATCGCGGATCACTCGTTGGATCGGGACAGATGGCCAAAGCTCGCGCCCGAAGCCGGCCGTTGCCATCGCATCGGATCGGCATCAAGCGCGCCTACGAGGCGCCGTCTGCTGCCGACGGCGTGCGCATCCTCATCGACCGGCTGTGGCCGCGCGGCATTGCCAAAGCTGCGTTCAAGCTCGATGCCTGGCCGCGCGCGCTCACGCCATCGACCGCGTTGCGCAAATGGTACGGCCATGATCCGCGGCGCTTTGCCGAATTCCGCCGCCGTTACCGCGACGAATTGGCCGCCTACCCGGATGAGCTCGCGGCGTTGCGCGCTTTGATCAAAGGCCGCGACGCGACGCTACTCACCGCCACGCGCGAACTTGATCTGAGCCACGCGCAGGTGCTGCGCGAGATTTTGGCAAAGTCATAGCTCCGGTTACGTTGCAAATTTTTGGCGTGCCAATGCCGCGCCCTTGGCGAGCGCCTGCAGCTTGTTTTCCGCTACATCGCGGCGCATCGGCGCCATGCCGCAATTGGTGCAGGGGATCAATTTTTCTTTCGCAACGTATTGCATGGCCTGACCGATCACCGCGGCGATTTCCTCAGGTGTCTCGATCGCGTCGGTTGCGACGTCAATGACGCCGAGCAGCACGTCCTTGCCGTCGAGCAATTTGAGCACGCTCGGCGGCACGTGGGAATGGATGCATTCGAGCGAGACCTGGTCGATGCGGCTTCGCGCCAGCGCCGGAAAAAATTGCTCGTATTGCCGCCATTCGGCGCCGAGCCCGGACTTCCAGGCGATATTGGCCGGAATGCCGTAGCCGTAGCAGATGTGCACCGCGGTCTTGGCGGACACGCCGTCGATGGCGCGGTGCAATGCCTCGATGCCCCAACCGGCGGCCTCTTTCATGTAGACGTTGAAGGCCGGCTCGTCGAACTGGATGACGTCGACGCCGTCGGCGGCAAGGCCGCGCGCCTCCTCGTTGAGCAAGCCGGCGAACGCCATCGCCATCTTCACCCGGTCGCCGTAATGGGCGTCGGCAATGGTATCGACGATGGTCATGGGTCCGGGCAGCGTGAATTTCAGCTCCTTTGCGGTGTGTGCGCGCGCCAGGCGCGCTTCGCGTGCGTGCACGCGGCCGCGCAGCTTCAGTTCGGCGACTACCGTGGGGCAGAGCGCTTTGTAGCGGTCGGCGCGAATCCCGATCTCGACTTTTCGCTCGAAGTCGATGCCGTCGACCGCTTCAAGGAAGCCGTGCACAAAATGCTGCCGCGTCTGCTCGCCGTCGCAAACGATGTCGATGCCGGCGTCCTCCTGCAGCTTGATGGCGAGCAAGGTGGCATCGTCTTTGGCGGCCGCCAGTTCATCGCCTGAAAGCCGCCACGCCGGCCAGAGCCGGTTCGGCTCGGCGAGCCACGCCGGCTTCGGCAGGCTGCCGGCGGTCGTGGTCGGAAACAGCGAAGGTGTTGCGGCTCTGTTCGGCATGACGTGTTGTGGCGGTGCCAGCAATCAGGATGGTGGCGAGGCGCGCGGCGGGCGCCAGCCGTACAGCCAGTCATAATGGCGCAGCAGCCACGTCCCGCCAAGCGTGCGCATGAGAGCGTCGCGCAGCCCGGCGCGCACGCCGGTCAGGTGGTAACGCGCGCCGTTGCGCGCGGCGAGGCGCTGGACCTTCCAGGCGCGCGCGCGGCGCGCGGCCGAATAGGCGCGTAATGCCGCTGCAGGATCGTCGGGCATGCGCGCCAAACAGCGCGCCACGACGGCCGCATCCTCGATCGCCATCGCTGCGCCTTGCGCCAGATAAGGCAACATCGGATGGGCGGCATCGCCAAGAAGCGCGACCGGTCCTTGCGACCAGGACAAGAGCGGCCTGCGGTCGTAAAGCGCCCATTTCAGCCAGGCGTCCGGCGCGCTGACCAGAGAAAGCGCCTGCGGCGCCCAATGACGCGGCGGGAAGCGCCGCAGCAGATCGGCCCGCGCCGCGGGCTCGCTCCAGCCCGGCGCGTTCCAGCTATCCTCCATGATGGCGACGATGTTGATCAGATTGCCGCCCCTGACCGGATAATGGACGAGATGCGCGTCGCGGCCGAGCCATAGCTGGATCAGCGGTTCGCGGCTTTGCAGCGCCACGTCTTTCGCCGGCACCAACGCGCGCCAGGCGGTGCGCCCGGCAAAGCGCGGCGCTCCGCCATAGCCGATCTGCGCGCGGGCCGCCGACCACAAACCGTCGGCCGCGATCAATGCGGTGCCGCGCTCGTCGACCATGCCGGCGCGGCCGTGGGCTGAGACCGTAACGCCGTTGGCATGGGCAACGAAGTCGTCGACATGCAGGCCGAGTTTGACTGTAATGTCGAAATTTCGCATCGCCGCGGCCGCGAGCGCCGCCTGCAGATCGCCGCGGTGGATGAGCCAATAGGGTGCGCCATAGCGCTGCGCCGCCGGTTCGCCTAACGGCATGCGCAAAACTTCGCGACCGCTTCTGGCGGCGAGCACGCGCAATGCTGCCGGCGTGACGCCGCGCTGCTTGAGCTCCTCGCCGAGGCCAAGCTCGCTCAAGATGCGCGTGGCGTTCGGCGAAAGCTGGATGCCGGCGCCGGTCTCCTCGAGCCGCTCCGCCTGTTCCAGCACCACGACGCGAAAGCCGCTTCGCGCCAGCGCTAACGCCGCCGTCAACCCGCCGATCCCGGCGCCTGCGATGATCACGCTGCGCGAGGCCGTCAGGACATTGGCTCCGTCAGGATATTGGCGCTGTAGGCCCGCTCACGCCGCGACATCGTGCAGGGCACATTCCGCCGGCCGCGCGCCGTCGGGCGGCAGCGTCGGATCGTGGCGGTAAAGCGTCGAGCAATACGGGCAAACGTACTCGGCATCGTCGCCCATGTCGCAAAACACGTGGGGATGGTCGTCGGGCGGCAGGGCGCCGGTGCACATGAATTTCTTGGCGCCGATTTCGATCATCGGCACGCCCGGATCGTTATGGAAATGCGGAACGATTTCGTGGCTCATCGGCGTTCTGTCATAGCGAAGTATTTTCGGGATCTTTACTCTCTCTCTCGCACCATAGCGGTCTCGCAGCTAGATTCATAGCGAGGCGTTGCTGTTGCCGTCGCCGCAATGATCTAAACTAGCTTGTGCCATGCCAAGCTTCAGTCACGATGGCGTTGAGATTGCGTTCCTCGACGAGGGCGAGGGCGAGCCGATCGTGCTGGTGCACGGTTTTGCCTCCAACAAGGAAGTGAACTGGGTCGCCCCGGGCTGGATCGCGACACTGACCGGGGCCGGCCGTCGCGCCATCGCGCTCGACAATCGCGGCCACGGCGCCTCGACCAAGCTCTACGATCCGGCCGCCTACCATTCGCGCCTCATGGTCGACGATGTGCGGGCGCTGCTCGATCACCTCGACCTGCCGCGCGCCGACGTCGTGGGGTATTCGATGGGCGCGCGCATCACGGCCTATCTGGCACTGGCGCATCCCGAGCGCGTGCGCTCCGCCGTGCTCGGCGGCTTGGGCATTCGGCTGGTCGACGGCGTGGGTCTGCCGGAAGAATTGGCGCAAGGCCTGGAAGCGCCCAGTCTCGCTGCCGTCACTGATCCGACGGCACGCACCTTCCGCAGTTTCGCCGAGCAGACCAAATCGGATTTGCGGGCGTTGGCCGCCTGTCTGCGCGGCTCGCGACAGACCTTGAGCCGGGCCGAGGTGGAGCGCATCGCCGTCCCACTTTTGGTCGCGGTGGGTTCGAAAGACGCCATTGCCGGCTCGCCGCAGGAGCTTGCGGCCCTCATCCCCGGGGCGAGAGCGCTGACGATCCCCAACCGCGACCATATGCTCGCCGTCGGCGACAGAGCCTTTAAGGCCGGGGTTTTGGAGTTTCTGGCACAGCGGCCGTGATAGGCCATTGGCCGATCGTGCCGCCGCAAATCGAGCCGGAGCGCAGGTCGCCAGACCTTGGTTTCGCCGCGCCGGGTGCCGATGTATGCTAAGCGGCAGTTTGGCTGCCAGGGTTCGGGAGACAGTTGAATGGCGCAGTATCAGGCAAAGGCGGCGCTCGACACGGTCGATCCGGTGTGGGCGCGGATCCGCCGCGAGGCCGAAGAGATCGTCCGCCGCGAGCCGGAACTGGCGAGCTTCATCTATTCGACCGTCCTGCATCACGACACGCTCGAGGCCGCCGTGGTGTACCGGCTGGCCGAACGGCTCAACCATGCCGCCTTGTCCAGTGGCTTGATCCGGCAGGCTTACATGGACGCACTGCGCGACGAGCCATCGATCGGCGAGATTTTCCGCGCCGACATCATGGCGACCTGCGACCGCGACCCGGCGACCCGGCGGCTGATCGAGCCGGTGCTCTATTACAAAGGCTTCCATGCCATCCAAACGCATCGGCTGGCGCATTGGCTGTGGAACAAAGGCCGCCGCGATTTCGCGCTCTACCTGCAGAGCCGCTCCTCGGCGGCGTTCCAGGCCGACATTCATCCGGCAGCCAGGATCGGGCGCGGCATTTTTCTCGATCATGCCACCGGCCTCGTGGTCGGTGAGACCGCCGTGATCGAGGACGACGTTTCGCTCCTGCACGACGTGACCTTGGGCGGTACCGGCAAGGAGGCCGGCGACCGCCATCCGAAGATCCGCTACGGCGTCATGATCAGCGCCGGGGCCAAGATTCTGGGCAACATCGAGGTCGGCCATTGCGCCCGCATTGCCGCCGGCTCGGTGGTGATCCGGCCGGTGCCGAACAATGTCACCGTGGCAGGCGTGCCCGCCAAAGTCATTGGCGTGGCCGGCTGTCCGGAGCCGGCGCGCACCATGGACCAGATGTTCCACGACGAGGAATGATGTAAGGGAGTTTGGCCGGCCGCGTCCCGCGGACGGTTTTTGCAAATTGCGGGGAATGGCGCGGTGGACGTTCAAGAAGTCAGAAAGCTCGACGCCTATCTGAAGAAGCTGTTCGGCAACGCGCGCATCCGCGTGGTGCCGCGGCCGCGTAAGGACGATTCGGCCGAAGTCTATATCGGCGAAGAATTTGTCGGCGTTCTGTTCGTTGACGACGAGGACGCCGAGCGATCGTACAATTTCCAGATGGCGATCCTGGGCACCGATCTTGAGTGACAGGAATCAGGAATCAGAAAGCTGCCAAACTGCATTCTTCCTGACTGCTGATTCCTGATTACTGATTGCTGTTCCCTGATCCCTGTTCCAGCTGCGCCAACAGCCGGTCGATGCCAGCTGAGACTTCACGCCAACCTTTGAGCCAATCCCGCGGAAAGCGCAGCGTGACCACGACGCGGTCGACTTGGCGGTCGACAATGCAGTTGCCGGGAACGATTCCGACCTGTCGTGTGCAGCGCGCGAAAAAGCGGTCCGGGGTCTCGGCCAAATAAACCAGATCCTCGCCCTGATACGGTGAGCCGATGCGGAACGGCAGAATGGCCAGTCCATCTGCTCCAGCGCTGGCCGTCGCTTCCACGTAGCGCGGATAGATGCTGCGGAGCCGTTCATTCGGCGGCAGCACCGAGCCGAGCGGCGCGATGGTCACGAACAGACGCTCGGCCGCTTGTTTTGTCGCGGCTGTCGCCGGCGTTTGTATCGGCGAACCATCGTCGGGCGGCGGCGGTAGCAGCGAGGGCCACAGGAAGGCGAGGTCGATGCGCTCGTGCGCGCCGGCATGGCGCTCCACCGCGGCGCGGATGGCGCCCGGTGGCACCTCGAACAGCACGCCCTCGATCGTGATCGGTAGGGCGGGCGCATCGAGCGCGACGGGCGCGGCCGACCAGGTCGGCCACAGCGCGTAAGCAACGAAGCTGCCGCCGAGCAGCGCGAGCGCCAGCAACAACGCCAACGGCAGCAGCGGCAAACCGGTCCGCCTGCGCCGGGTTTTTTGCGGATAAGCGACCTGCGCCATGTCGGCCGTCCATCTTGCGCGAATCAGAAGCGAGTATCGCATGGCCTATACAAGGCGCGGGGCACGCACCCCGGCGCCCGTTAACCTTTTTTTAATCATTCCGTGGCGGCTCGCGCCGGCCTTTGCCATGGCTTGGCGGCAAAGGGAGCGCGCGGCATGTTGGAACTGGCGTGGCCCGCGGTTTCGCCGCAGGCGATCGATTCATTTTTCTCGCTGGCCTTGGGCTTTGCCTTCGCCGGTCTGTGCGCCACAGGCTATCGCCTGTTCGCCGATCAACTGCCGAGTTTCCGGCTGCTTGAGGTCGGGCCGGCGCCGGCGCGCTTTGCCTCGATTCCGCTGTTGATGTTCGCGGCACCTTTCATCATCATGCGCAACACGCTGCGAGGCCGGCGCATTGAAGGCCGCCGCGCCGAATTTGTCATGGTCGCAACTGTCATCGCCGGGTTGTGGAGTTTGATGTCCGGTACGGTGGTTGTTATGGCGCTGCAAGCGCTGTTCAACAGCTGACGAATAGTGGACAAAATTTAATGCGCAATGTCGCGCCGTGTCGCCCAAGAGCAAATTATTGTCTTCAATTCGCATAGCGAGAACGGGCGAACCGGCCTAATTAGCTTCCATCGCAATTAAGGCTGAAAAACGATAGAGGGCATCGATGCCCGCCGCCTACGACGAACTGGTCGAACTTGCTCGAATGTGTTGGCGTCAAGCCCGTCTGGCGCAGACGAACGGCGTCGCGCCGGAGTTGCTCCGGATGGCGCACGAATACCAGCAGAAGGCGGCGAAGCTCGATAGCGGAAAGCTACCCGAGATTGGCGCCCCAGACAACAAGCCGATCGTGTAGGCCATCTCAGTTGCCGCACGGTGCGCGACACCTGCGAACGCCCTGATCGCCGAAACAACAATAAAGACGCGTTTTCCTCGTCCGAAAAGGTTGCGGGCGGCCTTTGGGGGAAGGCCGCCCGCGCACGAACCCGGTCTGGGGACGGGGAGGGGTGGGGACGTGACCGGGCTCGCGAAACTCCTCTGTTCTTGTCGCGCTTGAGAGTGGTCAGCGCGGCGTTGCAGTGAGCGGCACCGGCCGCGGCTCGCCGAGCGACACCCAGACGTTGGGATCGGATTGCGATTGGCGCTTCACGAAGCGGTAGCCGGAGTCGGACCACAACAGGATGTCGTCGCGCTGATTGTCGAGAATGAACTCGCCCTTGTCGGTCTTGACGGTCAGTATGGCGTGGCCGTCGCCGTGCTGGTCGCGCACGACCGTGATCAAGAGCGCCTCGCGCGGCCAGCCCGCCCGCAGCAGCATGCGGCGCTTCTCCAGCACGTAGTCCTCGCAATCGCCGTAACCGTCGTCGGGATAATTCCAGCGCTCGACCACGCCCCAGTGCTCGAGATCGGTCATCGGCTTGATGTTGGTGTTGACCCAGCGATTGACGCGAGCCAAATCCCTCCAGGCCGCCGTCGTCAGCACCACGTCGCGCGGCTGCGACGGCGTGGTTTTGCACTCCGGATCGTACTCGATGCAGAACTCGACCCAGCCGATCGGCGCTTTGGTCTCGGGTCCGACATTTGCGAACAGCGGCCGGTTCTGCGCAGTGCTCGCAGTCGGGCAGCCGAGCAGCGCAAAGCCCATCAGGCCCGCCGCCGCTGCGCGCTTGAAGATCGCCGTCGCGCTCGCACTCATGTTGACCCCTTCCCGTCTTGTTGGGGTCACGTTTCGCACAAAGCTTTTGCAGCGCGGCTAAGTTGGTTCGTTCAATTTGAAGCAAACACAAGTCAAGAACGCCGGCAATTTGGTCGCAAGTTGCGGCATTTGTTATGTGAAATGCGAGCTATTCGATTTTAGCTAAAAATGTAACGACCGGGCCGTCGCCTGCAAAACGCTCGGATTCTTGCGGCTTGGCAAGTTTGTTCGTTGGCATGTGGCGCACCGCGCGCTTACAGAGCCGCGGCTTAGCTTCGTTGTCGTTGCGTCGAACAGCTGGAAAAATTTCGCCAAATGCTTTTACCTGCCGGTCACCGTTTAAAGAAACGAAGGTTCCTCGGGGCCCGGCGTTGGCACATCGCCCGGCGACACTTCGCGGCGGCCAAGCCAATAGCTGAGCCGGTCCAGGTAGAGATAGATGACCGGCGTCGTGTAGAGCGTGAGGAACTGCGACACCAAGAGACCGCCGACGATGGCGATGCCGAGCGGTCGCCGCAGCTCGGAGCCTGCGCCTTGGCCGAGCGCCAGCGGCAAGCCGGCGACGATGGCGCACATCGTCGTCATCATGATCGGGCGGAAGCGCAAGAGACAGGCCTGATGGATCGCCTCATCCGGGCTTTTGCCCTCGTGCCGCTCCGCCTCCAGGGCGAAGTCGATCATCATGATGGCGTTCTTCTTGACGATGCCGATCAGGAGAATGATGCCGATGAAGGCGATGAGGCTGAGATCGTAGCCGAACAGCATCAGCATCAGCAGCGCGCCAACGCCGGCCGACGGCAGCGAGGACAGGATGGTGATCGGATGGATGAAGCTCTCGTACAGCATGCCGAGCACCACGTAGACGACCACGATGGCGGCGAGGATCAAAAGGGGAGTTGACGTGAGCGAAGCCTGGAACGCCTGAGCCGTGCCTTGGAACGAGCCGTGCAGCGTCGCCGGCGCGCCCAGTTGCCCCTGGAGCGCGGAAATGGCGTCGACGGCCTGGCTGAGCGCGACGCCGGGCGCCAGATTGAAGGAGAGCGTGACGGAGGGAAAGACGCCCTGGTGGTTGATGGTCAACGGTTGCACTGAGGTGGAAAAACGCGCCAGCGCCGAGAGCTGCACCTGCTGGCCGTTGCTGGCAGGCACATAGATGCGGGACAACGCGGTGGGGCCGACCTGGAATTTCGGCTGCACTTCGAGAATGACTTTGGTCTGCTGCGTGGCCGAGTAGATGGTCGTCACCTGCTGCTGGCCGAATGCCGCATAAAGCGCGGCGTCGATCGACGCCAGCGAGATGCCAAGTCGCTCCGCGTTGTCGCGATCGACCTCGATCGGAATGTGCGGCGAGGCGATCTGTTGATCGGAGGCGACGTCGGTAAGGATGTTCATCGCCTGCATCTTGCCGAGCATGATGGGTGCCCAGTGATTGAGCTCATTGGAGTCCGTGTCGGTGAGCGTGTATTGATATTGCGCCTGCGACAGGCGGCCGCCGATCGTCACGTCCTGGCCGGCCTGCATGAAGAACCTGACGCCGATCACCTTGGCGACCTGCGGCCGCAACCGCGCCATGACGTCTCCGATCGGCGACCGCTGGGCGAACGGCTTGAGCTGGATGAAGAAGCGCGCCGTGTTCTCGCTGGAATTGCCGCCGGTGGCGCCGGCGAAGGCGACAAGACCCTGCACCGCGGGATCGGCAACTATGATGCGCGAGATCTGGTCCTGGATCTGCGAAATGCCGGCAAATGAAAGGTCCTGCCGCGCTTCGGCCTGGCCGAACAGAAAGCCGGTGTCCTGTTGCGGAAAGAAGCCCTTGGGGATGACCACGTAGAGGTATCCGGTCAGCACGATCAGGCCGAGCGTCGCGAACAGCGTCAAGAGCTGATGGCCGAATACCCAGTGCAGACCTCGATCGTAAGCCGCGAGCATGCCGTCGAAGAAGCGCTCGAAGGCGCGGTTGATGCGGCCTCGCGGCCGGTCGTGCTCGCGGGCGAGAAACAGCGAGCACATCATCGGCGTAAGTGTCAGCGCGATAAAGGCCGAGGCGACGACCGCGATGCTCACCGTCATGGCGAATTCGTGGAACAGGCGGCCGACGATGCCGGACATCAGCAACAGCGGGATGAACACCGCGATCAGCGAGAACGTGATCGAGATGATGGTGAAGCCGATCTGGCCGGCGCCGATCAGGGCGGCCTCGAAGGCGGACTGCCCGGCCTCGAGATACCGCACGATGTTCTCGATCATCACGATGGCGTCGTCGACGACGAAGCCGACCGCGATGGTCAGTCCCATCAGCGATAGATTGTCGATGCTGTAGCCGAACAGATACATGACGCCGAAGGTGGCGATGAGCGACAGCGGCACCGTGACACTGGGAATGGCCGTGGCCCAAGGGGCGCGCAGAAACGCGAAGATAATCAGCACCACCAGGGCCACGGTCAGCATCAGGGTCATTTCGACGTCCTGCACCGAGTCGCGGATGTTCTCGGACCGGTCGCTGAGCAAATCGACGTGGACCGAAGGCGGGATCGAGGTCAGGAGTCCAGGCAGCGCCGCCTTGATCTCGTCCACCACCTGCACGGTGTTGGCGCCGGCCTCGCGCTGGATCAGCAGGAGCTCGGACGGTTTGCCGTTGAACCAGGCACCGGTGCGCGGATTAACCGAGGAGTTGATGACCTCGGCGACGTCGCCGAGCGTCACGGGCGCGCCATTCTGGTAGGCCAGAATGATCCTGCGGAAATCGGCGGGGTCGAACAGCTGATCGTTGGTATCGAGCGTGAATTCCTGGTGCGGGCCCTCGAGGTTGCCCTTGGCGGCGTCCAGAGTGGCGCTCGTCAGCGCGGTTTGCACTTGGGTGAGGCTAAGGCCGCGCGACGCCAGCGCCTGTGGGTCGACCTGCACATGAATGGCGGGAAGCTGCTGCCCTGCGATCAGCACCTGACCGACGCCGGGAATGGTCGACAGCGATTGGGCCAGAATCGTGTTGGCATAAGTGTCGAGCTGATAGGTCGGCATGGCGTCGGAATGAACCGCATAGATCAGCACCGGCCGGTCCGCCGGGTTGGTCTTGCGGTAAGTGGGCGGGTTCGGCAGGTTTTTTGGCAAAAACCCGCCCGCCGCATTGATCGCGGTCTGCACGTCGCTCGCGGCGCCATCGATGCTGCGACTGAGATCGAATTGCAGCGTAACGGTGGTCTGGCCGAGTCCGCTCGTAGAGGTCATCTGCGACAGGCCGGGTATCGCGCTGAACTGGTCTTCGAGCGGGGTTGCCACCGTGGCCGCCATGGTATCGGGACTGGCGCCGGGCAGTTGCGCGGTGACGACGATGGTCGGGAAATCGATGTTCGGCAATGCCGCGACCGGCAGGAGCTGATAGGCAACAAGCCCGAACAGTAAAATGCCGGCCATGAGCAGCGTCGTGGCGATCGGCCGGCGGATGAAGATTTCAGAAACGTTCATCGCTAATTCGCCTGCGCCTCGGCTTGCGGCAGCGTCGGCGCGGTGGTCTGCTGGATGGCGACGACGGTGCCATTGTCGAGCCGGTATTGTCCGTCGGTGACGACCTTTTCGCCGGCGGACAGTCCTTTTTCGATCACGGTAACGCCGCCCTGGCGTTGACCGGGCGTGACGTCGACCCGGCGCACTTTGTTGTTGTCGTCGATCACATAAACATATGAGCTGCTCGGCCCGGCCATGATGGCTTGTGCCGGCACGGTGACGACGTCCTGAAGCGTCGAGACCGTCAGCGAGGTCCGTACGAACTCGCCGGGCCACAGCCGCAGGTCGGTATTGGCGAAGGTGCCTTGCAGCAACACCGTACCGGTCGAGGTGCTGACCTGATTGTCGATCAGCGTGAGCTTTCCGGTCTCGATCAGCTTGCGGTCCTGGGTATAGACGCCAACCTGAAGCGCTCCGGCCGCCTGGTTGTGCACGATCTCATCGAGCCGGTCCTGCGGAACACTGAACGTCACCCAGATCGGCTGAAGTTGCATGATGGAGACCAGAGGGTTGCTGGAGGTCTGCCCGCTCGTGGTGGTGCTCGCCGTGGCGGACGTTGTGGCCCCCGCCGCTGAGGCTTGGCCGGTCTGCGGACCAACCAGGTTGCCGAGATCGACCAGAAGCTGCCCGGCGCGTCCGGTGATCGGCGAGGTGATGTGGGCATATTGCAGATTGAGCTGCGCCGCTTCGACGTTGGCCTGATCGAGCTGCACGGTGCCCTTGTCTTGTTCGACTACGAATTCCTGGTCTTGGGTCTGCTGCTTGGCGATCGAGTTCTGCTGCGCGAGCGTCTGGTAGCGTTGCAGATCGAGTTGCGCCTCCGCAAGCACCGCATTGTCATGTTGCAATTGTGCCTGCGCCTGATCCAGCGCGGCCTGGAACGGCCGCGGATCGATCAAAAACAATTCCTGGCCCTGTTTGACGATCTGTCCGGGCGTAAAGCCGATCTTCTCGATAGTGCCCATGACGCGCGGCACGATATTGACGCTGTCGATCGATTGCACCGTCCCCACCGCGTTGATGGTCTGGGGAACGTCTTGGCGCGTAGCGATCGCGGCCGTCACCGGCACGGCTGAGGGGACGGCGGCCGGCTTAGCGCGAACCATGAAGAGCCGCATCCCAACCACGGCGAGAACAATGATGACCAATGTCCCGAATACGGCAAGACGGCGTCGCGAACCGGGTTTTTGGAAAAGCACCATTTGAAGGCCTACTCGAATGGAACCCGTTCGCCACACCAACGCGTAACGACGCGCAATGTCTCGGCAAAGTTCCACGAGTGCGGCGCAAAAAGGCCAGATCGCCGTAGCGCCAACGGTTTAGCCCCACCACTTAAGAATTTTTAATCTTGCAGCGACGGAGCCGGCTCACTGGCACCGCGTTTTCAAAGTGAAGCGATAGCGCTGCAGCCCTAAAGCGCCACAAAAAGACAAACGACGGAGCTCCCCATGTCGGCAGAAAACAATCCGCACACCGACGATTGCCGCAACAAAGCCTTTAGCAGCCGGCTTCGCACGCCGTTGCTGTCCTCCGCGGCAGCTATCGCCGTCGCGGCCATGGTCGCCGGGCCGCTGGGATTCGTCGGAGGCGGCATCAGCCTGACCGGTCCGGCGCCTGCTCAGGCGGCCGAACAATCCACCCCGCCGGGCTTTGCCGATCTCGTTGCCAAGGTAAAGCCGGCCGTCATTTCGGTGCGGGTCAAGATCGAGGAGCAAAAGAGCGCCGACAATGATGATAATGGAGCCATTCCACGCAACTCGCCGTTCTATCGGTTCTTTTTCGGGCCGAACGGAGAACAGAACAAGCAGGTCGTTACCGGCGAGGGCTCCGGTTTTTTCATCTCGTCCGATGGCTACGCGGTGACCAATAACCACGTGGTCGACCATGCCAATACCGTGCAGGTGACGACCGACGACGGCACCATCTACACCGCCAAGGTGGTCGGCACCGATCCGAAGACGGATCTTGCATTGCTCAAGGTCGACGCCAACAAGCAATTCGCCTACGCCGAGTTCGCCGATCAGCGGCCGCGCGTCGGTGACTGGGTCATCGCGGTCGGCAATCCGTTCGGCTTGGGCGGCACCGTGACGGCGGGCATCGTATCGGCTAGCGGGCGCGAGATCGGCGCCAGCCCGTACGACGATTACCTGCAGATCGACGCGCCCATCAACAAAGGCAATTCGGGCGGCCCGGCCTTCAACATGAACGGCAAGGTGATCGGCGTGAACTCCGCGATCGTGTCGCCGTCCGGCGGCTCGGTCGGGATCGGCTTCGACATCCCGGCCGATACGGCCAAACTGGTCATCGATGAACTGAAGAATAAGGGGTTCGTCACCCGTGGCTGGCTCGGCGTCCAGGTGCAGCCAGTGACCGCGGCGATTGCCGACAGTTTGGGCTTGAAGAAGGCCGCGGGCGCGCTGGTCGATCAGCCCGAGCCGAACAGCCCGGCCGCCAAGGCGGGCGTCAAAGCCGGCGACATCATCACCGCGGTGAACGACACGCCGATCAAAGACGCGCGCGCATTAGCCCAACAGATCGCAAGGTTGGCGCCCGGCAGCTCGGCCAAGCTGACGATCCTGCGCGACGGAAAAACCCAGAACGTCGACGTGACGCTGGCGACCATGCCGAAGCAGGAGCAGGAAGCCAACGCGCAGCCTTCCCAGCAGCACGAGCCGAGCGCGGAGCAGCATCTCGGCATGAACTTGGCGCCCGCCCAGGACGTCGAGGGTAATGGCAAAGAGGGCGTCGTGGTGCTCAGCGTCGAGCCGGACGGTCCGGCAGCGCAGAACGGTGTGGAGACCGGCGACGTCATCCTCGACGTCAGCGGCAAGGCGGTGCAAACCCCGTCCCAGGTGCGCGAGGCCATAGACCAGACGCGGTCGCAGGGCCGGCACGCGGTGCTGATGCGCGTCAAGGGCCCGCAAGGCACCAAGTACGTGGCACTACCGATCGCTCAAGGCTGAACGGCTGCGCGGCGCGGTTCAAAGCCGGCGTTCGCGCCGGCGACCCAGGTGTCCAACACCTCGATCGTAGAGGGATCGAGCGCGATCATGTCGGCGCGCAAGCCGGGCGCGAGGCGGCCCAGCTTGTCGCCGAGGCCGAGAAACTCCGCTGGATTTTTGGTCGCAAAGCGCAGCGCGTCGCTGAGCGGCACCTCGCAGAGCCGCACGCAATTGCGCACCGCGCTCGCGATGTCGAGAAAAGCACCGGCGAGCGTGCCGTCGGCGCGGGCGCAGCGGCCGCTTCGCACGGTAATGGTTTCGCCGTAGAGACTGAACGAACGGGCCGCGCCGCCAACCGGCGGCATCGCGTCGCTCACCAGGATTGGGCGGCCGGCTCCGCGCAAGGCAAGGCGCAGCATCGCGGGGGCGACATGAATGCCGTCGACGATCAGGCCGTACCACGCATCAGGCGATTCCAGCGCGGCCGCGATCGGCCCCGGCTCCCGTGCGGCGAGCGGAGGCATGGCGTTGAACAGGTGGGTGAAGCCGCTCAAGCCCTCGGTCATCGCTGCTTTGGTCTGCGCGTAGGTTGCCATGGAATGGCCGAGCGCCACGCGCACGCCGGCGCCCGTCAGTTTGCCGACGAAATCTTCCGGAACCTGTTCGGGCGCCAGCGTGACCAAGGTCACGCCGCGGCGACGAGCGGTGATCAGCGCGAGGTCGTCTGCCGTGGGGCGGCGCAGCGCCGCCCTGTTGTGAACGCCGGCTTTTTCGGGCGATAGAAACGGGCCTTCCAGATGGATGCCGAGCACGCCGGGCTCGGTACCGACCAGCGCCTCGACCGCCGCGAGCGCTGAACGCATCGTCTCGACATCGTCGCTGATCAGTGTCGGCAGGAGTGCGGTGGTGCCGAGCTTGCGGTGTGCCGCGACGATCGTGCGCACGCCTTCCGGTGTCGGCTTGTCGTTGAACAGTACGTCGCCGCCGCCATTGACCTGAATATCGATGAGGCCGGGTGCAAGCCATGCGCCGTCGGGAAGGTCGTGCCGGGATATTGTCGCCGGCAATTCGTTGCGCGCGACGACAGCAGCAATTCGCTTGCCGTCGATCACTACGGCGGCATCATCGTGGAGCAGCGCGCCATCGAACACCCGGCTCGCGGCCACCGCATGCAGTGTCTTGCTCATCGGGTGCGCGTGACCTTTTGCAGGTGAGGCGGCGCATCGATATCGGTGCCGCGCCGCTCGGCAAGCCCGACCAGAAATGCGTAAAAACCCTGGATCAGGCAAATCGCGTCGGCTTCGGGCTGTTCGGCAGGAACTGCCGGTAGTGGAATGGCTCGCAGAGTGTCGGCCCGAGCGATTTCCGGCTGCGCGAGGAGCACGCATGCGCTCTTGCGTTGGAGATCCGCAACCAGTTCTCGTAATCCGGCGCGCGATTCATCGGTCGGGGCAAATATCACGACTGGATAATTCGGCGAAACCAGCGCAATTGGTCCGTGACGGAATTCGGCGCTGCTGAATGCCTCGGCAGGCAACGCGCAGGTTTCCTTCAGTTTCAGCGCGGCTTCGCGGGCAATTGCCAATGTCGGTCCGCGGCCGACGGCAATGAGACTGGACGCGCCGGCAAGCGGCCGTAAGCCTGCGCTCCAATCAAGCTTTGCCGCATCGGCGAGGCGCTCCGGCAGCCGATCGCAGCCGCCGCGCAATGCCGCATCATCCGTCCACTGCGCCACCATCCGCAGCAGCGCCGCCAACGAGCTGATAAAGCTTTTTGTCGCCGCAACGCTGTGCTCGGTGCCCGCGACCATCGGCAAGACAATGTCGCACGCTGCAGCGAGCGGACTACGTTCGTCGTTGACGAGCGCAACCGTCAGCGCGCCGGCCGTTCGCGCCATCGCGGCGGTTTCGACCAAGTCGTCGCTCGCGCCGGATTGCGAGACGGCAAGAAAGAGCTGATCCTTCAGCCGCAGCTCGCGTCGATAGACGCTGGCAATGTTGGGCGCGGCCTCGGCGACCGGGATGCCGAGATAACGCTCGATCAAATGCTTTGCAAAAGTCGCAGCGTGCGCCGAGCTGCCGCGTGCGCAGCTGACGACGAGGCTGGGCGGTCGCTGCGCCAGGCGGGCCAAAAGCTCGGCGAGGGGGTGCGCGATCCCATCGGCCTGGCGCCGCACCGCGTCCGGCGCCTCGCGCAGTTCGGCTGCCAAACCCGTGTCGATGCGACTCATGGGCTGAAAATCCTTCCGTGGCCGCATCGGCATCAGGCGACTTGCGCCTGCGGACCTGCAGCGGCGCGGGCGAGCTGGAGCGCGCCTTGCAGGGCGTCGCCGATCGGCTCCACCAGATGCGACGTCGTGTCGTCGCCGAGCCACGGCTTGATGAACGGCGCGCAGCCGCCGACCAGCGCGATCCGATCGGCGCCGATCGCGATCAGCCGCGAAGCGAGCGCCTCGATGTGGCGCGCTGCCGCCTGCATCAGCTCGACCGCTGCGGCGTCGCCGCACCCGCCGAACTCGAAAATGCGCGGCGCAAATGCTGCCAAATCACGCGGCGTCGCGCACTGGCTAAAGCGGACGATGGCATGCGGATCGTTGTTGAAATCGGCGAACAGCTCGCGCAGCAGCGGCGTCCAGGCAATGCGGCCGTCGCGAGCCCACAACACGCGGCGCAGTGCCTCGCCGCCGAGCCACGAGCCGCTGCCTTCGTCGGAGAACGGCAGCCCCCAGCCGCCGACGCGGTAGGATTGGCCTTTCAGCACCGCCCAACCGACGCTGCCGGTGCCGGCGACGACAATGCCGCCATCGCGCTCGCCATGGGCGCCGATGCAAGCGGCGTGCGCGTCGGTGGTGATGACGGCTTTGCCGAATGGGTGTTTGGCCGCCTGCGCTGCGGCAAGGTGTGCCGGCTCGCTGGCGCCGGCAAGCGCCAGGCACGCCACGATGCGCGACAGCTGGAAGCGCGACAGCCCGGCCTGTTGCAGACATTGCAGCGCAGCTGCCATCACCGCGCCGAAGCTTTGCTGGAGCCCGAGGCGTAGATTGGCCGGGCCGGTGCTCGCTTCGCCGAGCATTTGCCCGGAGAACGCTGCGAGGCGGGCCCGGCAGCTTGTGCCGCCGCCATCGACGCCCAGCAAAAGCGGTTCGGGGTGCATGCGCGGTTCCGTTGCGCCTCCCCATCTATGCAGCTAAGAACTAAATAAGGCGAAAATGGTTTGCCTTTGGGGGTGTGGCCGCGTAGCTGCTTATGATGCGGCGCCACATTGCCATGGACACGGAACGCGCCAGCCCCCGCTATTCGGATATCGACCTCTGGGAGCCCCCGGACATTCTCGAGGCGATGCTCGAGGGCCAAATGTCGGCGGTCGCGGCGGTCCGAGCGGCGCTCGGCGTCATCGGGCAAGCCGCGAGCGCGACCGAGGCGCGGCTGCGCGAGGGCGGGCGGCTCGTTTATGTCGGGGCGGGAACGTCGGGCCGGCTCGCCGTGCAGGATGGGGCCGAACTTGTTCCGACGTTCAACTGGCCTGCCGACCGGCTCCTGCTGCTCATCGCCGGCGGCAAGGAGGCGTTGTTGCGGGCCACCGAAGGGGCCGAAGACGAAACCGTGCAGGCGATACGTCTGGTCCAACAACACCGCATCGCCTCGCCCGACGTGGTGATCGCGGTGGCGGCCAGCGGAACGACGCCGTTTACGCTGACGTGTCTGCGCGAGGCCAAGCGGCGCGGCGCGCTGACCATCGGTATCGCCAACAATCGCGGCACGCCGCTTCTCGACGAAGCCGGTTGCGCCATCCCGCTCGACACCGGCTCAGAACCGATCGCCGGCTCGACGCGCATGAAGGCCGGCACGGCGCAGCGGGTGACGCTCAATCTGCTGTCGTCTTTGGTTATGATCCGGCTCGGCCATGTGCACGGTGGATTGATGGTCGACGTGCAGGCGATCAACGCCAAGCTGGTCCGCCGCAGCGAGATGATCCTGCACCGGCTTACCGGGCGCGGCAGCGGAGAAGTTGCCGACGCGCTGCGTCGTGCCAATGGCAGTGTCAAACTTGCGGTTTTGCTGCTGCACGGCTGCAGCCCCGATGAAGGCGCACGCGTGCTCGAACGCGCTGGCGGGCGGCTGCGTTCGGCGCTGCAATCGATTGGCGCTTCGGAAAACGCAGCGACCTAGCTGCCGATATGCGCGTCGCCGAAGAAGTGCCGTCGGCTCCGCGCTCGCATGTCGGCGATGACGTCAGCCGGTGACGTTCTCTTCGAGAAAATCGGGGTGCTGCAGGCGCGTGAACTCGATGGCAAAGCCATCTTCGAGATGGCGCACGACGCGGCCTTGAACCTTGCCGAGCGTGATAAGCGCTCCGACCGGCGGCCGCTGGTCGGTGGCGACGGCGGCACCCGACTGCGAGACGTCGATGATGCGGCAAGTGATATTGAGACCGTTCGGCATGATGAGCCGGCCGGAAGGGTTGCGGGGCACGATGCGGCCGTGGCGGCGGTCCTCGGGCAGCCCAAGGATATGGCGGTTGGCAAGCCAGGTAAGCTGCGCCGCCAGCTTGTCGCGCTTGCGTGCCGTCGCCGCGATGGTCATGGCGAAGCCGTTGGCAAACGTGCGCGCGATGTGGCCTTCGAGCCGGCCCAGATGATCCACATAAGCGATGATGCGCTCGCCCGGCGCGCCGGGGATCGGCGCGATCACGGCCATGCCGCCCGGCGACATGTTGACCACCTGGCAGGGGAATTCGCGGCGGTCGGCCAGCATGTAGCGGCCGAGCAGATTGACCCGCACGCGCTGGAAGCGGCGCCGTTCGTCGCTCAGCGCCCGCACACTCGGAATTCGTTCAGCCAGCGCCATGCCGATGAAGTGCCTGCACCGATCTGGCGCAAGCCTAGGGGCGCGGTGTTAACGCTCCGTTAGCCGCGCCGCATAAGGCCGGCCGCACGGGCCTTCCGATCACGACCGTCCGCCGTCGTAAACGACGAGACCGCGCCGGCTGCGCGGGGCGAGAAAGCGCGGCAACAGCCGCTTTTCAACAGCGGGTCCGATGTGGCGCCGGCTGCCCAGCGTCAGCTCTCCCAGGGGGGTTCCAATTCCTTGCGCCGGCTTCATTGGGGCGAGAACGCCGATACTGCGTTGCAGGGCAGGGCGGGTCGCGCTCAGCGGCAGCAGCAAAAGCTCGAGATCAATCGCTTCGCCCTCGCTATTGTGGGCGCTTACTCCCGCGACCGTGCCGACCCACTCGTCGGTGAGGATGGCGAGAAGGTCGGTCATGGTGCGCCGGCTCGTGTCGTCCCAGAGTTCGAGGAACGATGTGCCCTTGAGCTCCCGATCGAACAGCGCGCAGACGCGTGTGCCGGCAAGCCGAAACGGATAGCCGGCCGGCCGATCGAGCACGAGGATGAAGGTTTCGCTCAAGATGCCGCGAATGGCCGCCGGCTCGATCTCGGCGCGCTCCGGCGCCGGGCGTCTGCCGCGCAGCTCCTGCCAATATGCGTAAAGTTCACGACTTGCTGCGTGTTTCATGAAGACGCCCACTTCCCGCTTCCCACTGCGCCGCTTGAGCCGGAGCTGTCCTGTTTCGGGACACGGCTCCGGCCGGTCGGCTCTCTTGGCGCGCAAAGGAGCAGGGGGCGTGCCGTCGCGACTTTATTGCGGCGCCCTGCATCGCTCGGGGTGAATTAGGCTTAACGAGACCTTGACGTTTGCAGAGCGCCCGGCCCCGCTTAGGCTTGCCTCGGTCATTGCGGCCGTCCTCGCGCGCCGCGTCAGCCTGGATAAAGGGAGGCGAGGGGAGCGTGATCGGCGGACGACACGGCATTCGAAAGAATGCCGCAACAGACGCCTAGGCCGAGCACGCAAAACCCCCGCACAGGGTGCAAAAGGGAGGGCGCAAGCCCTCCCTTTTGTCGTTTGCGTCGAGCTCACGGCGCCGCGCCGCGCTTGCCGTTGCCGATCTGCGGCCCTATCTGGCGCTAACGCAGGTGCAGCCGGTGACGCAGTCTTCCGAAACAAAGTCGTCAGAACCGATATTCAACGTGCCTCCGGTCGTGGTGGCGACCGTGGCCGTTCTCGTGATCATCCAGGCGATCCGCGCGTTCGCATTGAGTCCCGCTGCGGATGACCGCCTGGTGCTTACCTTTGCCTTTATTCCGGCGCGTTACAGCACCGACCCCCTTATCACTGGTCAGTTTCCCGGCGGCTTTGGCGCCGATCTGTGGACCTTTTTCACTTACGCCTTTCTGCATGCCGACCTTATGCATCTTGGCGTCAATCTCGCCTGGCTGATCCCGTTCGGGACCGCGCTCGCGCGCCGCTTCGGCGCCTGGCGATACATCGCCTTTATGTTGGTGACCGCGGCAGCGGGTGCGCTGGCGCAACTCATCGCCACTCCGGGATCGCCGGCGCCGATGATCGGTGCTTCGGCCGCGATTTCGGGGGCCATGGCGGCGGCCATGCGCTTCATGTTCCAGAGGAATGGGCCGCTCGACAGCTGGCGGCATCCCGGCACTGCCGTGGTGGAAGCGTATCGCGTCCCTGCAGTTCCGCTGTTGGCGACGCTGCGCGATCCGCGATTCCTTTTCTTTCTTGCGGTGTGGATAGGGCTCAACGTGTTGTTCGGGTTCGGCACGATCTCGTTCGGCGAACCGGGGCAGCAGATTGCATGGCAGGCGCATATCGGCGGGTTTTTCGCCGGCTTGTTGCTTTTCGCCGCCTTCGATCCGTGGGTGTCGCAGGAGCAGTTGGGCGCCGAGCCCAGCAGCTGACGCCCGTCTGTCCCCATAAATCGTCGGGCCGGACGCTGCACCGCAAAATCATCTCTGCGGTTCGTTGCGGAACTTTGCGCCGAGCTAAAGCATTAAAGTCAACACCCTTTGCGATCGGCACGCCGGTCGCGTGCGGCGAAGGGAAGGGAGGCGACCATGACTGTGAGCATGATTCTCGCCGAAAAAGGCCGCGATGTCGTCGCAATCGAGCCCGGCGCCACACTTGCGGAAGCTGCAATGCTGCTCGCCGACAATCGCATTGGCGCGGCGCTCGTCCTCGGCGCCGATCACCGCATCGTCGGCATCATCTCCGAGCGTGACATCGTCCGCGCGCTCGCCGCGCGCGGCGCGGCCGCGCTCGATGAGCCAGTCAGCGGGACCATGACGCGCGATGTCGAGAGCTGCAACGAGAACGAATCGATCTGCAACATCATGGAGCGCATGACGGCCGGCAAATTCCGTCACCTGCCAGTGATCGATCATGGCCGCGTGGTCGGCATCGTGTCGATCGGCGATGCGGTCAAGCATCGGCTGCAGCAGATGGAGCACGAATCGACGGCGATGCGCGATTACATTTTGACGGCGTAGCTGCGCTCACGACCGCCGCGCCACCACCGGCGCCGAGGCTGCGCGGACAGGACGATGGCCTACCGCGCGCGGAGGCGCTATTGTCGTCGCTCGGACTTGAGGGGAGGCGGGCGTGCGCGCAGTACTCGTTATTTGTTTTCTGTTGCCACTTGCTTGGCTGATCGGAAGTGAATCTGCTGCAGCCAAAAGCCCGCGGCTGCAGCTGGCGCAGACCTCGACTACGACTACTTGCATGATGACTTGCAACGCGACCGCCGCAACCTGCCAGGCCGCCTGCGTCGTGCCGGCTTCGTCGTCGGGCGGCGCGTCGAGCAGCGCGACCACGGGCGGCAACACCACGGCGAGCGCATCGTGCCTGATGACCTGCTCGACGCAACAGCTCAATTGTCAGACGAACTGCGCCCGGACCTCGCCGTCACAATAGGCGAGAGCGATCACGCTTTAGCGCAAGTCGGAGATCGTTTCGTTGATCGAATCGAGCGCCTTCTCGGCGGCGGCGCGTCCGACCGCGATGGCTTCGGCTGCGCGGTGGAATTCGAGCCAGCCGATGTGGCCGATACGCGGCGTGATGTGCACGTCAGGCGGATCGCCGGCAAGGCGCATGCGGGTGAGACGATCCTGCATGATGTTGAACGATTCGATCATGACCGTGGAAAAGCTCGGCCGCGTCGGTCCGCCGATCAGCTCACGCTTGAGCGCGCGCTCGGCGCCGAACATGTGGCGCAGACCAAGGAAGCCGTTGCGAGCCTTGGCGGCTGGCGTAATCGGCGGCGCGTCGCCGGGATCGGCGCCGTGACTGGGGATGGTGGCGCCGCGGCCGAAGCGGTCGGCATCGAGATTGACGGCAATGACCACGCGCGCGCCGAACGCACGCGCCGCTGATACCGGCACCGGATTGACCAAGGCGCCATCGACCAGCCAGCGCTGGCCGATGTGAACCGGCGGAAATACCCCCGGCAGCGCGTAGGATGCGCGCATCGCCAGCGACAGCGATCCACGCGTCAGCCAAACCTCGTGGCCGGTGCCGATCTCGGTCGCGATCGCCGCAAAGTGCATCGGCAGATCCTCGATCAAGGTCGACCCGACCGCTTCGTGCAGCCGGCTCGCCAGCCGGCCGCCGCTGATCAGGCCCGAGCCGCCGAAGCGCACGTCCATATAGCCGATGATGCGGCGCATGGTCAGCGAGCGCGCCCACGTTTCCAGCGTGTCGAGGTGATCGCAGGCGTAGCAGCCGCCGACCAGCGCTCCCATCGACGTGCCGATGATGATGTCGGGTGTGATGCCGTTTTCGAGCAGCACTCTGAGTACGCCGATATGGGCGAAGCCGCGGGCGGCGCCGCTGCCGAGCACCAAACCGGTCAAAGGGCGGCCGCTCGTCGGTTCGATGGGTGTGGTGGCGAGGTCGGTTGTGGTCATGCCATCGTCAATCTTTGCAGGCCCGAATAAAGCCTCCAACGTGATGCGGCCCGAAGGCGGCTACCTGCATCGCCCATGATCGACCGCGCGACGCAAGCCGCCAAGGCGCAACAGAGAATATGGTGAAAGTAAGAGGTGCCGCCACACCGGCATGAAATTGCCGCGATTGCTGTCGAAAAAAGCCGGCATGGCGGGGTGGGGACCAACAAGGATTTGGTGCTGTGCCATGGCGACGGCGGCCTTGATCTGGGCCGCACCGCCTGACGCGTCGGCGCAGACGCGCGGCCTCTTGGCACCGCAGGATGTCGCGCCTGCCGAGCTCGCCCCCGGCACCGGCAGGCCGGGTGCCAGCATCGTTTATCCCGCACCGCTCGCTCAACCTCCGGCTTCGCCGCTCGCACAATCCGCCCCCGTCGTTCCGGCCGGGCGGGTGGCGCTCGCGGTCGTCGCGCGCTACGGCCGCGACGCGCCGCAGATCAGCGGCGGTTTGATCTGGCGGGTCTACACCGCAAACCCCGACGCCAACGGCATGTTCCGCCTGGTCAAGGAGGAACGGAGCGCAACGCCCACCTTCATTCTTGCGCCGGGCAACTATGTGGTCCACGCGAGCTTCGGGCTGGCAAGCGCGGCCAAGGCGGTGCAGCTGCGCTCTGACACGGTGCGCGAGGTCTTGGACATTCCCGCCGGCGGCATCCGGCTACAGGGCCGCGTCAACGACGTGCACATCCCGCCGGGGCAGATTTCATTCGATATTTATCCAGGTAGCCAGTTCGATACCGCCGAGCGCCGGCCGATCGCGCAGAACGTCATGACCGGCGACGTGGTGCTGTTGCCCGAGGGGACTTATTACATCGTCTCGACTTACGGCGACGTCAATTCGGTGGTACGCTCGGATGTGCAGGTGCAGGCCGCCAAGCTGACCGATGTCGTGGTCACCCATCGCGCCGCCGTCATCACCTTCAAGCTCGTCAACGATAAAGGCGGCGACGCGCTGGCCAACACGCAATGGACGGTGTCGACGCCGGACGGCGACGTGATCAAGGAATTGATCGGCGCGTTCCCGCGTCTCGTTCTGGCCGAAGGCGATTATCACCTGATTGCGCGCAACGAAGGCCGCACCTATCCGCGCGATTTCAAGGTCATCAACGGCGTCGACGGCGAGGTCGAGCTGTCGACCCGCAACAGCGAAGCCGCGCCGGCCCCCGCATCCGCCGCGCCCGCAGCCATCGCGCCTGCCGTGCCGGCGCACTGAACATCAGGCGGCCTGCTGCGCCGGCCGCAGGTCCGGCGGCACCGCCTCGGCGGCAAGCGCGGCGAGCGCGGCATCGAGCGGCATGGTTTGTTGCTTCTCGGAGCCGAGCCGGCGGATCGAGACGGTGCGCTCGGCGGCTTCCTTCTTGCCGACCACCAGCAGCACCGGCACTTTGGCGAGCGAGTGCTCGCGGACCTTATAGTTGATCTTCTCGTTGCGCAGATCGCCTTCGACGCGCAGCCCGAGCCGCTGCGCTGCCGTCAGCGCTTCCCGCGCATAATCGTCCGCGTCCGAGGTGATCGTGGCGACCACCGCCTGCAGCGGCGACAGCCACAGCGGCAGGTGTCCGGCATAGTGCTCGATCATGATGCCGATGAACCGCTCCAATGAGCCGAACATGGCGCGGTGCAGCATCACCGGCGTCACCTTGTTGGAATGCTCGTCGATATAGAACGCACCGAGCCGGCCGGGCATGTTGAGATCGACCTGGATCGTGCCGCATTGCCAGTCGCGGCCGATCGTGTCGCGCAAGACATATTCGAGCTTGGGACCATAGAAGGCGCCTTCGCCTTTGTTGAGCGTCCATGGCCGTCCGGAAGCTTTGAGCGCCGCCAGCAGCGCGGCCTCGGATTTATCCCAGGCGGCATCGTCGCCGATGCGCTTTTCCGGCCGGTCGGAGAATTTGACGCGCACGTCGTCGAAGCCGAAATCGGCGTAGATCGACAGGATCAGATCGTTGACCTTGAGCACCTCTTCGGCGATCTGCTCCTCGGTGACGAAGATATGCGCGTCGTCCTGGGTGAAGGCGCGCACCCGCAGCAGCCCGTGCAGCGAGCCGGACGGCTCGAACCGATGCACTTTGCCGAACTCGGCGATCTTGAACGGCAGGTCGCGGTACGATTTCAGGCCGTTCTTGAAAATCTGGATGTGGCCGGGGCAGTTCATCGGCTTGACCACGAAAATGCGGTCGTCCTCCTCACGCGGCTCGATCAGAAACATCGACTCGCGGAAGGTCGCCATGTGGCCGGATGCGACCCACAGCAATGAATCGATCAACTGCGGCGCATTGACTTCGGCGAACCCGGCAGCCTGCTGCCGGCGCCGGATGTAACTTTCCAGCGTCTGGAACAGCGTCCAGCCTTTCGGATGCCAGAACACCGAGCCAGGTGCTTCTTCCTGGAAGTGGAACAGGTCCATCTCGCGGCCGAGCTTTCGGTGATCCCGCTTCTCCGCTTCCTCGATTTGTTTGATATAAGCGTCGAGTTCTTCCTGCTTGGCGAACGCGGTACCGTAGATGCGGGACAGCATTTCGCGGTTCGAATCGCCGCGCCAATAGGCGCCGGCGACCTTCATCAGCTTGAACGCGCTGCCGACCTTGCCGGTCGAGGTCATGTGCGGGCCGCGGCACAGGTCGAACCAATCGCCCTGCTTGTAGATCTTGATCTGCTGGTCCTCCGGAATGGCGTCGACCAGTTCGACCTTGAACAGCTCGCCCTTGTCGCGGAACACCTTTTTGGCTTCATCGCGCGACCAGATTTCCTTGGTGAACGGCTTGTCGCGCGCGATGATCTCGCGCATTTTTTTCTCGATCGCGGCGAAATCCTCGGGCGTGAACGGCTGGTTGCGGAAGAAATCGTAATAGAAGCCGTTCTCGATCACCGGGCCGATGGTCACCTGGGTGCCGGGCCACAGCGTTTGCACCGCCTCCGCCAGCACGTGGGCGGCATCGTGCCGGATCAGCTCGAGCGCCCGCGGGTCGTCACGGCCGATGAATTCGATCTTGGCGTCCTGCGCGATCGGGTCCGACAGGTCAGCGAGCGCGCCGTCAAGCGCCATGGCCGCCGTGCGCTTGGCAAGCGACGGCGAAATGCCCTTGGCGATCTCCAGGCCGGTGCTGCCAGCCGAATACTGCCGCTGCGCGCCGTCCGGAAAGGTGATTGTGATTGGATTGGATTTTGCCGGCGCGCCGGCGCGATCATGCGCGGCTTGAGCCGGATTGCTTTCAGGCATCGTCTTATCCTCTGCTCACTCGCTGCCTACGAATGCAGGTAAGCGCGGGGCAGATATAGCAAGGTTCACGGGCCGCACAACCCGACTAAGCCATTGATATTCTCCGCTAACCGAACAGCCTCGCGCCGTGGCAAACGATTTTGGCGGTGGCGGAGTGGATACAAAGGGATAACGAGGTGGCGCGGCACTCCCCCGGCCGTATTCGCTTCCTACATAGGATGCGCAAATAGCCTGGGAGATGCGTCAATGACCCCGCAGGAAACGCAGTTGGTCAACGACCTTTTCGATCGTCTGGCGAAGCTCGAAGGCGCGCCGCGCGATGCGGCGGCCGAGCGCCTGGTTTCTGACGGATTGCAACGGGCGCCGCACGCGGTCTACGCCCTAGTCCAGACTGCGCTCGTGCAGGACGAGGCGCTCAAGCGCGCTGGCGCCCGCATTGAAGAGCTGGAGGCGCAAACGGCCAATGCAGAGCCGGTGGAGCAGCGGCCGGCGAGCTTTCTCGACACCATGCGCGAGGCGGTGACCGGCCGTGCGGCGGCGCGCGGCTCGGTACCGAACGTGCGGCCGGCGCCGGGCATCCAGCCGCAGGACCGTCAGTCACCGGGCGCTCAGTCGCAGAATTTTCAGCCACAAGGCAGTCCACCGCCTCCGCCCGGATATCCGGGCGGCGCCCCGTTCAGTCCCGGCGGCTCGTTCCTCGGCAACGCGGCCTCCACGGCGGCGGGCGTGATCGGCGGCTCGCTGTTGCTCAGCAGCATCCGTTCGATGTTCGGTCAACACGCCGGAGGCTCGGCACCGAGCAGCGCTGGTAACCCGCCTTCGCCATGGAGCAGCACCGCCGATTCTGGCGCCGCCAAAAGCGGCGCCGACCAGGCCAGCGATCGGGATGACAATGACGGAAATGATCAACCGGGCGACGTCGAAACCGTTGCAGATACGGATGATGCGTATGAGGCGGACGATAACGACGATCCGGACGGCGACGATTTTGACGACGCAGATGACAGCGATAGCTACGACGTGTGAGGACAATACCGCCTCGTCGGCTATGTGAGACGCTCGGCTATACCGAAACGCCGTCTCGCCGCGGACATCGAGCGACGGAAATAACCTTGGCGATCTCCAGGCCGGTGGTGCTCGGCGGCTATTGTCGTTGCGCGCCATGCGGGTTGGCGTGGCGGAAAGTCGCTAGCATCGACCATTGATCCAGCCCAGGTAGCCACTACCTATCGAAACGGCATCGTTTCGTTCTTCGCGGGATCGGCATTTTGTCCTGGCACGGGGAGCGAGGGGTCCACTCACAATCGAATCCGCCGCGCGAGGCGTCATCCGGCGCTCGCGCGACCATGAACTCGCGAGGTGCCGGATGAGGACAATTATTGCTGCCGTCATTCTGCTGCTCGGGGTTTCGAGCGCAGTGGCAGAACCGGAACTTTGCGCGATGGCTCCCGCTTCCCTTCAGGTTGGTGGCGCGGAAGCGTTCTGGTCTTCAATCGGAACCGCATCCGCAATTGCCGCAGGCGATCGCGAACCTGTCGCAGTGCTACCGCCGGTGCAAACGATCGAGCCGTCGCTGGTCTTGGCAACGATGTCGTCCGATCAGCCGGCGCCGTCAGGCCAGGCCGCGTCAGCCAAGCCGCCCAGCGCGAGTTCCGCGCCGATTCCCACCTCGGCTCAAGCCGCCAGCGCGCCCGCGGAGTCGCTTGACGCAGTTTGCGGCACGCTGCTCACGTCCGCGCATGACAACCACCTGCCGGTCACCTTTTTCGCCAATCTGATCTGGCAGGAGAGCCGGTTGCGCGATAACGCGCTGAGCCCGAAAGGCGCCATGGGCATCGCGCAGTTCATGCCTAATGTCGCTGCCCAGTCCGGCGTGCAGAATCCGTTCGATCCGTCGCAGGAGTTGCCGGCTTCGGCGAAGCTTTTGCGCGGGCTATTCGATCAATTCGGCAACCTCGGTTACGTGGCTGCGGCCTACAATGCGGGTCCGCAGCGCGTTTTGGACTGGCTGGAGCGCGGGCGCTCGCTGCCTCGCGAGACCCGCAACTATGTCATGGACATTACTGGGCGGTCGGTCGAGGCGTGGCGGAAAAAGCCCGAAGACGGCGCTGACTTGCGCTTCGCAGCGCAGCTGCCTTGTCGCCAGCTGCCGGCCTTTGCCCAATTGGAGCAGTCGCAAACGCGACAGCCCGCACTGGAACATAAAGCGGCCGAGCAGGCGTATGCCCAAGTGACGCCGTCGCAACAAGAAGCGTCACCTCAAAAAACCGCGGTCAGCCAGCCGAACGAGGTCGCAAAAGCGGCACCGACCGCGCAACCCCGGAAACGCGAGGCCAGGGCGCAGACCCCTCACATGCCGAGCAAGGAACTCCGGCGCGCCTAGGCCGCACACCGATTTTGCTCCGCTGCGCCGCCCTTGCGACGCTGCGAAGCCGCACAGTAGGATCGCGCCATGGCCGCCCGCCCCAACGCCGCGCTCGCGCAGATCCACCAGCAGATCATGTGGAGCCGCTTGATCGCGGTGGTCGAGGAACAGGCGCAGACCATGCTGCGGACGGCCTTCTCCACCTCGGTGCGCGAGGCCGGCGACCTTTCCGCTGGCGTGTTCGACCGCCACGGCCGCATGCTGGCACAGGCCGTCACCGGTACGCCCGGCCATGTCAACTCCATGGCCAACGCGGTCAAATATTTCCTCGACGTTTATCCGCTCGCCGGCATGAAGCCCGGCGACCACTACATCACCAACGATCCGTGGCTCACCTCCGGCCATCTGCACGATATCACGGTGGTGACACCGAGCTTTTATCGCGGCGAAGCGGTCGGGCTGTTCGCCAACACCATCCACGTCGTCGATATCGGCGGCCTCGGCATGGGCCCGGACGGCCGGCAGGTTTTCGAGGAGGGCCTGTCGATTCCGATCATGCCGCTCGCCCGCGAGGGCCGCATGAACGAGGACCTGTTGCGCCTCGTTCGCGCCAATGTGCGCGAGCCGCTGCAGGTCGAGGGCGATATTTACGCCTGCGCCGCGTGCAACGATGAGGGCAGCCGGCGTCTCATCGAAATGATGGACGGGTTCGAGATCGCCAATTTGGACCGGCTCGGCGATTCGATCATCGGGGCGTCACGCGAGGCGACGCTCGAGCGCATTCGCGCCTTGCCGGCCGGCACCTATCGCAACAGCTTGACCATGGATGGCTACGACAAGCCGCTCGTCCTCAATGCCGCCCTGACCATCGGCGAGGCTGGCATTCACGTCGATTTTGACGGCACCTCGCCGGCTTCCAGCTACGGCATCAACGTGGTGCTCAATTATTGCCTCGCCTATACCGCCTTCGGCGTCAAATGTTTGGTCGCGCCGGATGTGCCGAACAATGCCGGCTCGCTCGAGCCGATCACGGTCGCCGCGCCGGAAGGCTGCGTGCTCAACGCCAACCGGCCGTGGCCGGTCGCGGCGCGTCATACGGTCGGGCAAATGCTGCCCGATGTCGTCGCCGGCTGCCTGCATCAGGCGATCGCCGGCGGCGTGCCGGCTGAAGGCGCGTCGTCGCTGTGGAATCCGCAGATTTTCGGCGGCGGCTCGCTGGTCGACGAAGTCGAGGAGGGCACCGACACCAACGCGCTGCCGCTGTTCTCGACGGTGATCTTTCATTGCGGCGGCACTGGTGCCCGACCTGCCAAGGACGGACTGTCGGCCACGTCTTTTCCTTCCGGCGTGCGCACGATACCGGTGGAGGCCACCGAGAGCATCGCGCCTGTCGTGTTCCATCGCCGCGAGTTTCGTGACGGTTCGGGCGGGCCCGGACAATTCCGTGGCGGCCTCGGCCAGATCATCGAAATCGGCGGGGGCGACGCCAATCCGATTGCTTTATTGTGTAATTTCGAGCGGGTCAGAAACCCGGCCCGCGGCCGCAACGGCGGCAGCGCCGGGGCTCCCGGCACGGTGGCGTTACGTTCCGGGCGGCCGATCCGGGCAAAGGGCCGGCAGACCGTGCCGCCGCGTGACGTCATGTGTCTGCATCTTCCCGGCGGCGGCGGCTTCGGCGATCCGCGCGCGCGCGATCCGGAGCGCGTGCGCGACGACGTGCTCGACGGTCTGATCAGCACCGAGCAAGCCCGAAGCGAGTACGGCGTCGCGGTCGATGCGGCGGGACGGCTCGATCTTGCCGAGACCGCGCGCCTGCGCAGCCGCTAGCGGCGCGCGACCGCGCTCGTTCAAGTGGCGACGATGCGGCAGAGCCCGGCAACGCTTTGTGCAAAACGACATACTGACGAACGGCGAGGTGGCAGGATGACAGTCGAGGATCGAAAGCGGCGTGCAGAAGGCGAGCATCATGCGGACCGTCATCAGCACGAGGGCCACAGTCACGCGCATGACGATCACCAGCATGCGCATGGCCATGGCCACGCGCACAAGCCGCACGACTGGCACTCGGAGAGCTACGTCGACGAGTGGATCAAGCGCGACGAAGGCCGCGAGGACGAGCGGCGGCCGCGCATCAGGCAGATGGTCGCCATGGCCAAGCTGCCGCATGACGCGGCGATTGCGGCGCTCGATATCGGCGCAGGCTACGGCTTCGTCAGCGAAGAGGTATTGCGCGCCTTTCCTAACGCTCACATGACTTTACAGGACTTTTCCGCGCTGATGCTTGAGCGCGCCCGCCGCCATCTTGCCGATGCGGCCGGCCGGACGTCGTTCGTGCTGTGCGATCTGACGGATCCGGGTTGGGTCGAGAAAGTCGGTGGTCCGTTCGACCTGATCGTCTCGGCGATTGCGATCCACAATCTTCGCTCAACCGCGGCGATCGGCGCCTGCTATCGCGGCATCGCGCAGCTGCTCAAGCCCGGCGCGCCATTTCTCGATTACGACCTGTTCTCAGTCGTCGGCGGCATCGAAACCCACATCGGGCTGATGCAGGAAGCCGGCATGAACCGCGTCTCGCGCGTCTGGGACGATGGCCATGCCGCCATCATCGCTGCGCACGGCCGCCGCATGGTCTGAGGGGCCGGATTCCACAACGCAAACCTGCCCCATGGTGAAGATCGCGTCTTCACCGCGTGCAGGTCCGCGAAGCCGCTCTCGGCGCGGGGCTATTCCCGCGCGTTACGAATGCGCTACGGCGTGATCGGCTCGATCGTCCGCTCGCGCGCGGGCGCGGCTTCCTTGGTGCGGCTCTGCTCCTGGCCCGAGACCGGCAGTTGCAGGACGGCGGCGCGCTGGCCGGGCATCAGCCGGGTCACCATCACGATCTGACCGCCCGGGAATTCGAGCGCGTCGTGATGCACATGCGGGTCGTCCATGTTGACTTGGCGGAATCGAGCAACTTTGTGCTCGACGCGAGCCTTGCCGAACAAACTGAAGGCGCGGTCGTATTGGACATCGTCCTCGAACGCGATCTCGGTGCCGGGCAGCAGGCAAACCGCCACGTCGGGCTCGCCGACGGCCGAGAAGCCGCGGGTGATGGAGCGGGTAAAATCGGTCGTGACCAGCTTGTCGCCGACTTTCGCCGGCCGCGAAGCGACGAGATGCAGGCTATAGTCGCACATTAGGGGCACTCCTTTAGCTGAAAAGCCGAAACGGCTCCTCGACCGTTGAACCCGGCTATTGACCGAATGTTCCTTCGCGGCGTGCGCCGCCGCTTGCCGTAAATGTCGGCGGTGCGACTTGATCGCCAGCCACACCGATGCTTCGCTGCGCGCGGGATATTCGCACGCACACACGCCGTTGAGGGATGGACCAGCGCACCGATCCTGCCGCCAACGACAAGCCGGACGCTCGGGCGCAGTTTCCGAGTGCCGCGGCGGCCGCCGTCGCTTTCGAAAAAATCCACAAAAACGAAAAAATCCACAAAGATCACGTGCCGCGCGGCATCATCTGCATGGTGCTCGCCACAATCTTGTTCTCAACCGCCTCGGCGATGACCAAGTGGCTGGTCGGCATCTATCCGGTCGGCGAAGTGGTGTTCGCGCGCTCGCTGGCGTCGTTCGTGGTCTGCGCCGCCGTCATGCTGCCGATGACTGGGCTTGCGGTCTACGCCACGCGCCGCCCCCGCGATCACTTGGCCCGCGGACTGTCGCAGGCGGTTTCGCAAACGCTGTTTGCGCTCGCCTTCACGCTGATGCCGCTCGCCGGCGCGGTCTCGATCAATTTCTCGGCACCATTGTTCGCCGCGTTGGTGTCGATTTTCTGGCTCAAGGAGCGCACCAGCGTGGCGCGCTGGACCGCGCTGTTGATCGGATTCGCCGGCGTGCTGATCGTGGCGCGGCCGGGCGCCAACTCGTTCTCGCTCGGCGCCCTGTTCGCGCTCGGCAACGCGGTGCTCTACGGCAGCGTCACGGTCGCGGTGCGCGGCATGAGCAAGACCGAATCTGCCAATACGCTGATGATCTGGCAGATCACCACGCTTGCGTTCCTTCACTCTTTCCTGCTGCTGTTCGGCTTTCGTTGGCCGGAACCGATCGACGCCGCCATGATGTTCGGCAGCGGCTTTGCCAACGCGATCGGCCAGTATTTCTGGACCCAGGCGCTGCATCTTGCCCCGGCCGCCGCCGTCGCACCGTTCTATTACCTGATGCTGGTCTGGGCGATCGGCTTTGGCTTTTTCGTTTGGGGCGACGTGCCGTCCGCGGGCCTGTTGCTCGGCTCCGCCATCGTCGTCGCCTCCGGCTTCTTTCTGTTCTGGCGTGAGGCGCGGCTGCAGCGCTCGATCGCGCGGCAGGCGCGGTGATTTTTCCTCCGCGCAGGGTTCGCGGCGTAACGAACGCCTTCCTGTCGGCTCTTTTGGGTGCCACACGACGGCCATGAACGGCATCGGCAGCAGTGAAGCCCCGATCCTTGCGGCGCCGCGCCGGCCGCAAGCACGGACCAGCCTGCGGCAATCGCTGCGCGCCATGCGCGAGAACGCGCTGGTCGCTTACGATGAAGAAGATTTCAATGCCGACATCATCGTGCGGCGCATCCTGTGGCGCCGCATGTTCATCATCAACGAGCCGAACGCCATCCGCCACGTGCTGCTCGACAATGCGGCGAACTATACCAAATCCGAGGTCGGCCGCCGCCTGCTGGAGCCGGGTCTCGGCCGCGGGCTCTTGACCAGCGAAGGCGACACTTGGCGGCGCCATCGCCGCATCATGGCGCCGTCGTTCGATCCGCGCAGCGTCGCCGGCTATGCGCCGATCATGACGGCCGTCACCGAGGAGCTCTTGGCGCGATGGGACGCACTACCCGAGCCGCGCCAAACCGACGTGGCGGCGGCGATGATGCACGCGACGCTGCACATCATCTCGCGGGCGATGTTTTCTTCCGACTCCGACGAGATCGTCGATACCGTTGAGAGCGGCGTCAACCGCTATCAGAGCACGGTGCGGCCGAGCCTGCTGGACCTGCTGCACGTGCCGCTGTGGCTCACGCGCATCATCGCGCCGCAGCCGATCCACGGAATCTTCGACGAGTTCGACAACAAGGTCGATCGGCTCCTCGCCGAGCGCGGCCGCGAGCCCGACGCCGAACCCAAGGACCTGCTGGCGCGCCTGCTCGCTGCGCGCGACAGCGAAGGCGGCGGCGCCATGACTGCCCAGGAAGTGCGCGACCAGGTGGTCACCATCTTCATGGCGGGCCACGAGACGACCTCGCAGGCGCTGTCCTGGACCTGGTATCTGCTCGCGCAGCATCCGGCCGCCGAGCGCAAGCTGCACGACGAGCTTGCCGCCGTACTCGGCGGGCGCACGCCGCGCTACGAAGACGTCGGCGATCTGCGCTACGCGCGGATGGTGATCGAGGAATCGATGCGGCTCTATCCGCCGGCGCACACTATCGGACGGGCGCCGATCGCGGCCGACGAGGTGCTCGGCCAGCGCATCCCCGTCGGCGCCGAGGTTTTGATCATGCCCTGGCTTTTGCACCGTAAGCCGTCGCTGTGGGACGATCCCGAGCGCTTCGAGCCGGAGCGGTTCGAGGCCGAGCGCGCCGCAGCGCGGCCGCGGTTTGCCTATATTCCGTTCGGCGCCGGCCCGCGCATCTGCATCGGCGCCGCCTTCGCTCTGACCGAGGCGGTGCTCATCCTGGCTACGATCGCGCAGCGCTATCGCCCGCGGCTCAAGCCCGGCCATCCGGTCGAGCCACAGGGATTGATCACGTTGCGCCCGCGCTACGGCCTGCAAATGATTCTTGAGCGTCGCCAAGGTAATTAGTGCAGGGCGTCGGCTGAGAAAACGTGGCAATGATGCGCATCGCCACAGCAAAACTTGGGGAGTCGCTGATGCTCAACCGTCGTCAGGCGCTCGGTGCGGCCATTGGCGCGGTCGCAGCGGATGGCCTTATCGCCGGCCGCGCCCAAGCCGAAACGCTCGACAAGGTGGTACACATCATCGTTGGCTTCCCGGCGGGCGGCGGTACCGACATCGTGGCGCGCGTGCTCGCCCAGGCGCTCCAAGGCAGCTACGCCTCGAGCATCGTGGTCGAAGACCGGCCGGGCGCCAGCGCCCGGCTCGCGGTCGAGTATGTGAAGAACGCGCCCGCCGACGGCAGCGTCATGCTGTTCACGCCCGACTTTCCGATGACGCTCTATCCGTCGAGCTTCAAGGCGCTCAAATACGATCCGGTGAAGGACTTCATCGCGGTCGGGCCCGCAGCGAAGGGCGAACTTGTCCTGGTCGTCGGCCCTGCCGTGCCGGCCGAGGTGAAAACGCTGCAAGACTTCATCGCCTGGTGCAGGGCGAACCCGGCCAACGCCAACATCGCCGACACCTCCGCGGGCGCGACGCCGCACTTCACCGGCGTCATGCTGGCGCGCGAGGCCAACGTCACGCTGACGCCGGTGCATTATCGCGGCGGCGCGCCGGCGATGGAGGATCTGATCGGCGGCCACGTGCCCGCCGGCGTCAATCCAGTCAGCGAGGTGATGGCGTTCGCCAAGGCCGGCTCGATCCGCGCGCTGGCGGTGACTGGTGCGAAGCGCACGCCGTTTCTGCCCGGCGTGCCGACCATGAAGGAGCTGGGCTTCAACGTCGTTGTCGAGTCGCTCTCAGGCGTGTTCGTTCCGGCGAAGACGCCGGCGCCGGTCGTCGCCGCGCTCAATGCCGCGATCCGAGAGGCCTCGGCGTCCAAACAAATGATCGACAGCCTCGCCAAGTTCGGCACCGAGCCGGCATCCATGACCACGGCCGAATACACCGCCTGGATCAAGAACGAGATTGCTCGCTGGGGGCCGGTGGTAAAGGCGTCGGGATTTCAAGCGCTGGAGTAATACGCTCAAGAGAGTAAGCGCGATGCCCCCGATTACACGACGCGATTTCCTCAATGGTACGGCGCTGGCCATTGCGTCAGGTCTGACGCCTGCGGCGCAAATAGCTGCCGACACCGCGCGCTACCCGCCGGCTCTCACAGGCATGCGCGGCCAGCATCCCGGCTCATTCGAAGTCGCGCATGCTTTTGCGCGCGAAGGCCGGCGCTTTGGCGTCGATCAAGCCGCGGTCGAAGAGAGCTACGATCTGGTCGTTGTCGGCGGCGGCATCAGCGGGCTTGCGGCCGCCTGGTTTTATCGGCGTGCGGTCGGGTCGCAGGCCCGTATTCTCATCCTCGACAACCACGACGATTTCGGCGGTCATGCCAAGCGCAACGAATTCACGATCGGCGCGCGCACGTTGATCGGATACGGCGGCAGCCAATCGATTCAATCGCCGAAAACGCTGTGGAGTGACGTTGCGAAAGGTCTGCTTCACGAGCTTGGCGTCGATGTGGACCGGTTCGAGACGGCATTCGACCGCAACTTCTATCCGTCGCTTGGTCTATCCCGAGGCGTATTTTTCGATCATGAGGCGTTCGGCCGCGATGCGCTCGTCCCAGGCGACGCCATGTTGGCACAAGGCGCCGATGGGGCCGCCGCGCGAAAAAATTTCTTTTCGGCCGCACCGGTTTCCGACGCCAGCAAGAAGCAATTGCTGGCGCTCTACGACGCCGACCGGGATACGCTTGCGGGCAAATCTCTCGAGGAAAAGCTTCGAATTTTGCAGAAGACGAGCTATCGCGATTATCTCATGCGGATTTGCGGCTGCAGCGAGGAGGCGGCCAATTGTTTCCAGGGTCGTACGCTCGGGTTCTTTGGGCTCGGCTGTGACGCGGTGCCTGCACTGAATGTGCGCAGCTTCGGCTATCCCGGTTTCAGTGGACTCGGTCTGCCCGCCGACGATCATCCCGAATGGAAGGAGCCCTACATCTATCATTTTCCCGACGGCGATGCGTCGCTGGCACGCCTTCTGGTCCGTAAGCTCGTTCCCGGGGCAGCCAGCGCCGGAACGATGGATGACATCGTTCTTGCCGGCTTTGATTACGATCGACTTGATCGCGATGGCAGCGATATCCGGATACGCCTTACCTCCACCGTCATCGATGTTCGTCAAACCCGCGACGCCGTCGACATTGGTTACGTGCGCGCGGGACGGCCACGCCGCGTCTCCGCGAAACATGCCGTGCTCGCCTGCTTTCACATGATGATCCCCTACCTGATGCCCGATCTGCCCCAGGCGCAGCGCCAAGCGTTGGCGCAAAACGTGAAGACGCCGCTTGTCTACGTCAACGTCGCAACGCGCGACTGGAAGCCTTGGCTGGCGCTGAAAGTGTCGGCAATTTCCTCGCCGATGGCGTTCTTCAGTCAGGCCGCGCTCGACTTTCCGGTGAGCATGGGCGGGTATCGCCATCCGCAAAATCCAAATGAGCCGATCATCGTCCATTTGGCGCACGTGCCTGGCGCGCCGAATTCGGGGCTCGATGCGCGCACGCAGTTCCGCATTGGGCAAGCCAAGATTTTTGCCATGACGTTTGCGGATTTCGAGGACCGCATTCGCGATCAACTTGGACGCATGCTCGGTCCGGGCGGCTTTGACGGCGAGCGCGATATTGCGGCGATCACCGTCAATCGCTGGCCGCACGGCTACGGCTATGTGGAAAATTCGTTGTTCGACGGCGCGGACTACGAAGATCGTGTTCTCAAGGTCGCGCGACAACGGTCTGGTCGGGTCGCCATCGCGAATTCCGATGCCGCCGGCGATGCCTACGCGCACCTGGCGATCGACCAAGCCGCCCGCGCCGTGCAGGAATTGGTGACGTAACGATCGGCGCGGGACGCTACCCCCAGTTGTGACCGCGCGCGACTCACTGCCGACGATTGTCGCTGATGCCCGTTTCATCGTTTTGCGCAACCGCCCGTTTACAAGCACAACCCGAAATATATCAGGCGCGTATCAGAATTAAGCTTTTCTTAGCATTGTCATTCGAATGTGCATCGCAGGATTGCATCTTTAGCTAATGCCATCGAATCCACTGTAAGGGGGAGCAATCATGCTCAGGATTTGTGTGCTTTTGGCGATGCTGCTCGCCGGCAGCGTCGCCGCGGTCGCCGCCGAGGCCGAGCACGGCTCGCGCGACCAGGCGGTGGCCATGGTCAAACGGGTCGAGGCCATGTTCCAGAAGGATGGCGCTGACGCCACCTTCAAGGCGGTCACGACCAGGACCTTCAACGACCGCGATCTCTATCCGTTCGTCTATACGCTCGACGGCACCGATTGCGTGGCCCACGGCGCCAATTCGGCCATGGTGGGCAAGAACTTGATCGACCTGAAGGACCAGGACGGCAAGTTCTTGATCCGCGAACTGTCCGGGGTGGCCAAGCAAGGCGGCGGCTGGGTCGACTACAAATGGCCGAACCCGATCACCAAACTCATCGAGGCCAAATCCAGCTACGTCGAGCGGATGGGCGACTTCTTCGTCGGCGTGGGGGTGTACCGCTAAAATTTTTGTCGCTTCGCGGCTCTCGGGACACCGGCCCGCCGGAGCGCTGGCGCCGGAAAGGCGCATTTCCATCATGCTTCGGCGGCTTGCCAACCTGCCCATCATCGTCAAGGCGTTCGCCGCCCCGATTCTGCTGTTGGCCTGCCTGCTCGTGCTCGGCGCCCGGAGCTATCTGTTCATCGCCGAAACCGCATCCGGGCTCGACGCCATGTCGCGGTCCAAGCTGCCGACGTGGAACGCTGTCGAGCGGCTTAGCGAAGCCTTGTCCGAGACTCAGCTTTCGCTGTTCCGCTACGTCTCGTGGATGAACAGCGGGGTCGATCGCGCCACCCTGAAAAAGTCCGAGGACGACCTGCAGGCTCGCAACGCCTACATCTCGTGGCGCATCGACACGCTGCTTGCGCACGGCGAGCTTCCCGAGCACGAGAGCAAGCTCCTGGAGAAGGTGCGGGACGGTTGGCGCAAGTTCGGCAAGCTATCCAAGGATGCCATGGAGATGGGCGCGGTGCAGCCGAGCATGGCTGTGATGATGCTCGGCGAAATCGACGATCTGCTCTCGAGCTTGCACAAGAACACCGACGAGATCGCGCAATCGATCCGCCTTTCCAGCCAAGATTTCGCCGTCGCCATGGTCGACTCGGCGCGGCAGAGCCGCGCGATCCTGCTCGCCGGGTTCTTGATCGTCATCCCGTTGAGCGTGCTCGTGAGCATCTTGGTCGCGCTGTCGATCGTGCGGCCGGTGCGCAACGTGACCAAAAAAATGCTGGCGATCTCCAAAGGCGACCTCGGCATTACGATCGGCTACGCCGACCGCTCCGACGAGATCGGCCGCATGGTCAAGGCGATCGGCATTTTCCGCGACAACGCCGCGCAAATTCGCGAGCTGGAGGAACGGCAGCGCGCCGAAGAGCAGCGTCATGCCGATTTGCGCAAGGCCGAGATGAACGCGTTGGCGGCGGATTTCGAAGCTTCGGTGAAGCTGATCGCGTCGCGGCTGAACGAAACCGCCAAGAAAGTCACGGCCAGCTCGGCCGAGCTTGCCAAGAGCGCCGAGGCGACGCGCGATCAATCCGCCGACATGACGCAGGTGGTCGACGTCATGTCGCTCAGCGTGCAGACGGTGGCCGGCGCGGCGCAGCAAATCGCCCAGGCAATCCCGGAAGTCGCCGGTCAGGTCGCCCAGGCGAGCGACTTCGTCAAGTTCACCGCGGCAGAAACCAAGCGCGTCGATAACGAGATGGCGCAGCTCATCAAGGCGGTGCAGGACATCAATACGGCGGTGGGTCTCATTCAGGACATCGCCGGCAGCACCAATCTGCTGGCGCTCAACGCCACGATCGAAGCCGCCCGCGCCGGCGAAGCAGGCAGGGGATTTGGCGTTGTCGCGACGGAAGTGAAGGCGCTGTCCAATCAGACGGAGCGGGCGACCCGCGAAATCACCGCCCGCATCGAGGCGGTGAAATCGTCCTGCTCGACGGTGGCGACGAGCATCGCCTCGATCGTCAAAGCGATGCACAACGTCGAGCAGCTGTCGCAGGCCATTGCCGGCTGCGTCAACGACCAGGCCGCCGGCACCTCCGAGATCGCCGGCAGCGCGGCTTCGGCGAAGGGCTGCGTCGAAAAGGTCGCCGACATCCTCACGCGGCTGCACGAGGCCGCCAATCAGACCGATGGCGCGTCCAAACTGGCGGAGTCCGAAATGCAGCGCCTGTTGCGCGACGCCGACATGGTCAACCAGAAGCTCGACACCTTCATCGCCAGCGTGCGCGCGGCGTAACAGGGTAGCGGCACTTCTTATTCGTCATGCCCGGCCTGGTACCGGGTATCCAGGTCTTGAGCCTCCGCACGATCAAAGACGGGGATGGCCGGGACAAGCCCGGCCATGACGGAAGAGGAGTCCAGGCAAGATCGCATGCGTCGCCGCGCCACTACTGAATCAGCTTCGCAATGCGCTCGATGATCGCCCGCGGTGTTGCGTAAGCCTTGTCGATCAGCGCTTGCAGGTGTGCGCCGTCTTCGGCGCTGAGATCGAACTTCCGCAGCTTGGCTTCGGCGATGAAGGCCGGGTCCTTCATGGTGGCGTCGAAGGCGTCGCGCAGCATCTTCAAGCGGTCCGGCGGTAGCCCGGGCGGCGCCACGAACGGGCGGCCGATGCCTTGGCCGAGATAGAGAAACTCGATCGCCTGCTTGTCTTCTGGGCGCTGCGCCAGATCGACGACAAACGGCACGCCCTGCAATTCCGGATTGGGCTTGGCGCCGCCTTGGAACAGCACCTTGACGGTCCCGGACGAAATCCAATCGGGCCGCCGCGATTTCACGCTGTCGAGGCTCTCGCAAATGCCCTGCACCTCGCCGCGCTCCATGGCGAGAAACACGTCGGCCGATGACGGATAGCCGCCGACCAGCTTGAACTTCGTGCCCAAGATCGCGTTGAGCGCCTTGGGATACGAATGGGTGCCGGTGCCGGGGCCGGTGTCGCCGACGATCAGCTCATTGTGCAACAGATCCTGCGCCGTCTGCACGGGCGCGGTGTGATAGGCGATGCAGATGTTGGTCTCGGTCGCCGGCGTGCCGATCCAGGAGAATTTGGTGGCGTCGAACAGCGCGCCGGCCTGGCCGGTCAGCGGCCCGAGCGCGGCGTCGCGGGCGATGATGGCGAACGTGCTGCCGTCCTTTGGCGCCTGATTGTAGATGTAGCTCGCCGCGCGATAGCTGCCGCCGCCGGGCATGTTTTGCGCCACCACGGCCGGATTGCCGGGGAGGTGCTGGCCGATGTGGCCGGCGACCAGCCGACCCCAGATATCGTAACCGCCGCCCGGGCCGAAGCCGATGATCAGGTTGACGTTCTTGCCGGCAAGCGGGGCGGGTGCTTGCCCCACCGCGGCGCCCGCGGCAATGAGCACCGGCAGCGACGCCGCGAGCAGCGTCGCTATGAGCGGGACGCGCCGCCTTGCGCCTAGGCCATGAACCTTCATCGTGATACTCCCCACACCGCCGCGCCCACCGCTGGAAAATGCCGGGCCGCGAAGGACGTGGCAAGCTCCAGCTAATCCTCGTACTTCGCCGGTTTGGTCTCGGCGATGAGTACTCCCATCAGCACCGCGGCCGCTCCAGCGACGCCGCTGATGGCGAGAAGCCGGTGACCGTGCCGAATCCTTGAAACAGATAGCCGGTGCTGAGCGTGCTGATCGAGGCGGCGGACCGAGCATCGCTCCGATGAAGCCGCGCGCCAGATTGAATCGCCCGGTGCCAGCGGTGAGGTCGGTGATCACCAGCACGGTCAACACGTTGATGATGGCGCTGCTGAAACCGTCGAGAATCTCTGCGACCACCAGAAGGAAGTACTTCGACGTAAAGGCGAGCAGCGCGGCGCGAATGGGCTCGAGCGCGAAGCCGATCAGCAACAGCGGCTTGCGGCCTTTCTTTTCCGAGTAATAGCCGACCCAGGGCGACAAAATGGCGACGACGATCTGCGGTACGATGATCAGGCCGGAAACCCACAGCGAGCCGCCACGTTTCGTGCCTTCGGCCAGGTCCTCGCCGACCAGCGGCAGCACCGAGGCGTCGGCAAGCTGAAACAGAACTAAAGCCGACCAGGCCCAGGCTGATCGCTCCAATCGCCGGCGTAATGATGCCGCCGGCTATGCCGTGCAAAAATTGCGCGAGCAACACCGTGGGCAAAGCTGGCACCAGCGCCAGGATCAGCGCGGCGACGGCGAAGCCGGTCTGCACGTCGGCGATGAAGAAATTGGTCCAGTCGAGGCCGTAGCGGCTTTGCCAGGACGCCGGCGTGTGCAGCGACCTCCTGACCTCACGGAGCGGGCGGCGCTGTTGCGTAGTCGCGTCCCGGCGTTGCGGATTCTTGCAGCCATAGCCCCGGGCCAAGCTCGGGCGGCTCCGGCCGTCCGTCTCGTGGTAACTGCCGGTCGTGAAGCGGGGTTCCGTGGCGAAGGGCGGCAGCTGCGAGGCTTGTCACCGGAAGTTGCGCGGCCGCCCGATCCATGAGAGAAAATCGAACGATGGGAGGGCAAGTGCTGGAACAATCCGCGCCATCGCAGCAGTCAGTGCTCACCATAGGGTCCTGGCTGGTCGAGGCCTTCACCTCGCATCAAGCCGGCCGGTTGGCCGACGCCGAACGGCTCTATAGGCAAATTCTCGCGGCGCAGCCCGACCATCAGGACAGCCTGCACCTTCTCGCCGCCATTTCTTATCAGCGCGGCGATTATGAACAGGCGCTCGTTCAAACAAACCTCGCGCTCGATATAAATCCCGACAATAGCCTTGCCTGGAACCAGCGCGGCCTCGCGCTCCATCGATTGAAGCGGTTCGAGCAGGCGGTGGCGAGTTACGACCGCGCGCTGGCGTTGTGGCGGGATCATCCCGAGGCATTATCCAACCGCGGGGTCGCCCTGTACGAGCTGAAGCGGTTCGACGAGGCGCTCGAAAGTTATGACCGCGCGCTGGCGGTGCGGCCGCATTATGCCGAGGCGTTCTGCTATCGCGGAGCCGCTTTGCTGCAGCTCAAGCGACGAGAAGAAGCGTTGGCGAGCTGCGATCGCGCCCTTGCCATTCGCCCGGACTATGCCGAGGCGTTCTGGCATCGGGCCGACGTGTTGGCGCAACTCAAGCGACCGGACGAGGCCTTGCTAAGCTACGACCGCGCGCTCGCACTCGGGCTGGACTCTGCCGATCTGCACTACAATCGCGGCAACGCGCTGCTTGCGCTCAAGCGCTTCGACGAGGCGTTGGCGAGTTTCGATCGCGCGCTCGCGCACTCGCCGGATTATGCCTGGGCGCATGGCAACCGCGGTATTGCTCTGTATGAACTGATGCGATCCGACGAGGCGCTGGCCAGCCATGAGCGTGCGGTCGCGCTGGAGCCTCACAGCGCGATTGCCCATTCCAATCGCGGCGTCGCGTTTTACAAAATGAAGCGGCTCGATGAGGCCATAGCGTGCTACGAGCGGGCGCTCGCCTTGCAGCCGGATTTGCCCGAGGCGCATTTCGCCGAAGCTCACTACCGCCTGTTGACCGGCGATCTTCCTCTCGGTTGGGAAAAGGCCGAATGGCGATGGAAGATCGAACCAGTCAAAAGCACCAAGCGCGATTTCGTGCAGCCGCAATGGTCGGGGTCGCAGGAGATCGCCGGCAAGACCGTCCTTCTGCACAGTGCTGACGGTTTTGGCGACGCGATCCAGTTCGCCCGCTATGCGCCGCTGGTTGCGGCGCGCGGCGCGCGCGTGATTCTGGAAGTGCTATGGCCGCAGCAAGAGCTGATGCGCACCCTGGCGGGTGTAATGCAGGTCGTGGCACAGGGCGAGCCGTTACCCGACTTCGATTTGCAGTGCAGCTTGCTCAGCGTGCCGCGGGCGTTCCGAACGCGGCTTGCGACGATACCCGCCGAGACGCCTTATTTGCGAGCCGACGCTTCGGCGGCGGACGGTTGGAACGCAAGGCTGGGACCGAGAAATCGCCCGCGCATCGGCATCGCCTGGTCGGGTAGCCCGATACATGACAACGATCGCACGCGTTCGATCGGGCTGCGCGCGTTCTTGCCGCTCCTGGCGGGCGTCGACGCCACATTTATCAGCTTGCATCGCGACGTCCGTGCCGTCGATACGGCGCTGCTGGCTGAGCGCAGCGATATTCTTCATTTCGGCGAGCAGCTCAAGGATTACGCCGACACGGCGGCGCTGATATCGAATCTCGATCTCGTCGTCGCTGTCGATACCAGCGTCGCCCATCTCGCCGGTGCGCTGGCAAAGCCGGTCTGGATATTGCTGCCCTTCATGCCCGACTGGCGCTGGCTGCTCGATCGCGAAGACAGCCCGTGGTATCCGACGGCGCGGCTGTTTCGCCAGGATGCTACGCGGGCGTGGGATGGCGTCATCCAGCGCGTGCGGGTCGCATTGCACGACCACGTCCGCGGCCTATGACGTGCAGCCGCGCGACGGCGAACCGTCTCTTCATTAGTCGTTCTGCGGGACGTGCTTCGCCGGTTCGCCTCGCCGAAAACCCTTGTTAGGCGCGCCTTTTGGTTTGCGCCGAAGTCCCTCAGGCATGTCATCGCCGGCAACATCATTCTGCTGCTCGCAGACGCGACCGCTGGTGCCCCGGTCGTAGGCGCCGGATCGCAAGTCGCGGAACGCCGCGTGCTTCCGATCTTTGCCGTGCAGTCGAGCCATGGCCTGTTCCTTCCGGTTACGTTTCGCGCGCTTGTATGAAAACCTGGGCGGCAAGGAACGAGTTCCCGTTGTCAGTCGAATATGGCGCGGCCAAACGCGCGCTTGTGACGTTCAGGCCACGCGATAGCGGGCGATCACGCTTTCATCGACGTCGATGCCCAGTCCCGGTCCTCGCGGCACCCGCATGTGGCCGTCGCGCGCGATGATCGCATCGCCCAGCGGCGTTGCTTCAAGCTCGCAATAGAAGCGCTCGCAGAGCGCGTCGGGAAGATACGCGGCGATGACGTGGAGCGTGGCGATGAGCCCCGGGCCGAAATAGGGCGAGTGCGGCATCACGCGCACGCCGCGCTGTTTGGCGATATCGATGGCCTTGCCCATGGCGATGATGCCGCCGATCTTGGTAATGCTCGGCTGAAAAATATCGAGCGCGCCGGCCTCGATGGCGTGACGCGCCTCGGCGGCGTGGCCGATATTCTCGCCGGCCGCGATCGTCATGCCGGTGTCGCGGCGGATGCGCGCCATAGCGTCGTAATCGTCGACCGGGTCGACCGGCTCTTCGAGCCAGTAAAGATCGTAAGGCATAAGTTTGCGCGCCATCTCGATCGCCTCATCGGGCGCCCAGGCGCAATTGGTGTCGACCATGATGGCGATGTCGGCTCCGGCAGCGTCCCGCCCTGGCGCTATCGTCTCGATCAGATGCTCATGCAGCTTGACCGCCGTGTAGCCGCAGGCGACGGCCTCTCGCGTGTAGCGGGCGACGAGGTCGGGTTTGCCGTAACGGAGCAGGCTCGCGTAGGTCGGGATGCGATCGCGGCTCGCGCCGCCGAGCAAACGGTGGATCGGGACGCTCTGCATTTTGCCGGCGAGGTCCCACAGCGCGATGTCGATGCCGGCCAGCGCGAAGCTGACCGGCCCGTGGCGGCCCATGGCGTGCAGCTTGCGCCGCAAATCGGCCATGAACGACGGCACGTCGATGAATTCGCGGCCGACGCACAGCGGCGCCACCGCGCGCGTGATCGCCTCGCGCGTCAGCGGCGAAGCGGCGAAGCCGAAGCCCTCGCCCCAGCCGACCAGTCCCGCATCGGTCTCGACGCGGACGAACAATGTCTCCATGTGGCTCCACGGCCCGAGCGGCCGCATCGGCTTCGGCCCGCCGTGCTCATAAGGCACGGCGATCAGGATCGGCTCGACGCGTGTGATTTTCATGAGTATCGACCGGACCGACAATAGGCTCGCGTGCTGCGCGTGAACTGCACCGCCGCGACGCTAATACACCACCACGCTGCGGATGCTCTTGCCGTCGCGCATGAGGTCGAACGCCTTGTTGATGTCGGCAAGCGGCATGGTGTGGGTGATCATCGGATCGATTTGGATCTTGCCGGCCATGTACCAGTCGACGATCTTCGGCACGTCGGAACGGCCGCGGGCGCCGCCGAACGCGGTGCCGCGCCAGCTCCGGCCGGTGACGAGCTGAAACGGCCGGGTCGTGATCTCCTGGCCGGCGCCGGCGACGCCGATGATGATGCTCTGACCCCAGCCTCGGTGGCAGCTTTCCAGCGCCGCGCGCATCAGCTTGACGTTGCCGACGCATTCGAACGTGTAATCGGCGCCGCCGATCTGGTCGGCGCCGCTCTTGGTCATGTCGACCAGATGCGCGACCAGATCGCCGCCGACGTCGTTCGGATTGACGAAATGCGTCATGCCGAAGCGTTCGCCCCAGCCTTTCTTGTCGGGATTGAGGTCGACGCCGATGATCATGTCGGCGCCGGCAAGCCGCAGGCCCTGGATGACGTTGAGCCCGATGCCGCCGAGCCCGAACACGATCGCTTTGGCGCCGGGCTCGACCTTGGCGGTGTTGATCACGGCGCCGATGCCGGTCGTGACACCGCAGCCGATGTAGCAGACCTTGTCGAACGGCGCGTCGTCGCGGATTTTCGCCACCGCGATCTCCGGCAGCACGGTGAAATTGGCGAAGGTCGAGCAGCCCATGTAGTGGTGCAGCTTGCGGCCATCGATGGAAAACCGCGAGGTGCCGTCCGGCATCACGCCCTGGCCTTGGGTGGTGCGGATCGCAGTGCACAGGTTGGTCTTGCGCGACAGGCATGACGGGCACTGCCGGCATTCCGGGATGTAGAGCGGAATGACGTGGTCGCCCTTCTTGACCGAACTGACGCCCGCTCCCACGTCGACCACGATGCCGGCGCCCTCGTGGCCCAAAATGGCGGGGAATAGCCCTTCCGGGTCGGCGCCCGACAGCGTGAACTCGTCGGTGTGGCAAATGCCGGTGGCCTTGATCTCGACCAAAACCTCGCCGGCGCGCGGGCCGTCGAGCGCAACATCGGTGACTTCGAGCGGCTTGCCGGCCGCGTAAGCCACGGCGGCGCGAACTTTGAGGGGCATCGCCAAACGTCCGTCGGTTGCGGAAACACTTGACCGACGATGACACCGCGCGTTTGAAATGGCAAACCGTGGCTTGAATCGATGGCTGTCGCATTGGCGCACAATGCTTAAGCCGTCACGCGCGCTCGTTATGGTGACGTCATGTATCAGCCCGATCTTTTTCGCGTCGACGACGTAGCGCAGATGCACGCGCTGATGCGCGCGCGGCCGTTCGCGACGCTCATCTCGGCAGGCTCGCTCGGCCTTTATGCCAGCCATCTGCCGACCGTGCTCAAAGACGAGGGGCCTTACGGTACGATCGAATGCCATCTGGCGCGGCCCAATCCGCACTGCCAGGATCTCGCCGACGGCGAAGCGCTGATGATTTTTCAGGGCGCCGAGGGCTACATCACGCCGAACTGGTATCCGTCCAAGTTTGCCCACGGCAAAGTCGTGCCGACCTGGAATTATGCCGTGGTGCACGCCTATGGCCGGCCGGCCGTGATGCGCGACGCCGACTGGCTGCGGCGCCACGTCGGCGAATTGACGGCGCAGCAGGAGCGTGGCGCGGCAAAGCCGTGGGCGGTCTCCGACGCGCCGGAGTCCTACGTCCAGACCATGCTGCGCGGCATCATCGGCTTCCGCTTCGCCATCACCCGGCTCGAAGGCAAGTGGAAAATGAGCCAGAACCGCGAAACGCAAGATCGCCACGGCGTTGTCGCCGGCCTGCGCACCCGCGGCGGCGGCGACGATCTGGAAATGGCCGCGTACATCACGGGCGAGCCAAAGCGCGGAGGGTGAACGAGCTTTTCAGCTCAGACCGCGCCCTCGCCAATCCGCCGCTGACTGCGACTTTGCTACGCCGTCTGATGCCGCTTGAGGAATGTGCGCACGCGGTTGATGGTGCGGGCCTTCAGCTCCGGCGGCTCCTTCCAGGGAAACACCGTGATCTCGGCATTCGGCGCCAGCGAGGCGATGTCGATCGAGACCTGAAGCGGATGCGCGACCACGTCGTCGGGCAGCACCAGCATCGGCGTCGGGCAGGATTTCGCGAAGTCGCGCGACACGCTGTAAACGAAGTCGGGCTGCACGCGGTAAAGGTTGTGCAGATACTGCTCGATGGTCGCCAGCGACACGTCAGGCCGGCGCTCGAGAAATTCCTTGGCCCAGACGTCCCTGCCGGACTCGTACATGTAATCCGGCTTATCCGGCCGGTGTCCGACCGGCTGGCTCAGAATCGCTGCGACGACGCGCGCCGGCGCGCGCTCCATGAGCTTCATCGCGAACGGGCCGCCGATGCAGTTGCCGAAGAAACTGAATTGGCGGATGCCGAGATGGTCCATCACGCCGAGCTGGTCGTCGGCGAAGGCGTCCCACGGCTTGTCGACCGGGACCGGGCCGGTGGACTCGCCGCTGTTGGCGTTGCGCTGATCCATGGTGATCACGCGGAAGTCGTTCTTTAGCTCCTCCACGATGTTGATCACCGCGGTCGGCCAGTTGCTCATGCGCGAGTTCAAGCCGCCGCCGGGCGTCGCCAACAGCGGAAAGCCTGAGCCGATCTCGGCGTAGCGGATGCGGACATTGCCGTTCTCGTAGAAGCCGACCTTGAGGCCCGCCGGCAAGCCCTGCGGGACTGTTCCCTGCGGCGCTTGTGCGAACACCTGCGGCGCGGTGGTCGCCGCGGCGGCGGCAGCACCGGCTGTAAGAACGGTGCGTCGGCTCGAATCGATCATCGGCTTCCTCCCTCGTCGCTGGCGCGGCCATGCGTGCGGCCGCTGGCGCCCAGCACTTCAGCCGTCGCGGCAGCTGCAGGAATTTCAGCGCTGCTTTGTTGTACCGCAAATCAAGTCAGGCGTCGCACCATCACACCACGGGCGAACGTCCGCCGTCGACATTGATCGCCGTACCAGTGATATAGCCGCCTTGCTCCGACGCCAGGAAGCAGGCGAGATTGGCGAATTCCTCGGCCTCGCCTACGCGGCCGATCGGGATCTCCTTTTCGTGCGTCTTGTAGTACTCCTCGAGTCTCACATTGGTCCGCTTCGCCCGCTGCACATGCTGGTCGGCGCGGATGATGCCGACGAGCATGGCATTCACCAGCACGTTGTGCGGCGCCAACTCGTGCGACAGTGCCTTGGTCATCGCCATGCCTGCCGCGCGCGATATCGAAGTCGGCATGCTGTTAGGTCGTGGCGCTTTGGCTCCGATGTTGAGCACGTTGATGATGCGGCCCCAGCGCCGCTCCTTCATCTGCGGCGCGACCAGCCGGATCAAGCGCACCGCTGCGAACAGCTTCAGCTCAAGGTCGTCGTAGAGGATCTCGTCAGTGAGCTTCTCGAATGGCATCGCGCGAGAGGTTCCCGCATTGTTGACGATGATGTCGACCTTGTTGAACTGCCTCATCACTTCGTCGTAGGCGCGCTGGAGGTCGTCGGCCTTGCTGACATCAGCCTGAACCGCGATGACGTTAGTCTGGGCCGACTTCCTGATAGCCGCGGCCGCTTCCGTGAGCGGCTCCCCATTGCGCGCGACGATGGCGACATCCGCGCCCGAGGCCGCGAACCGCGTCGCCACCGCAAAGCCGATGCCCTTGCTGCCACCGGTGACGATAGCAGCCCGCCCCGAAAGACTAATTTCCATTGCATCCTCCCAAACGCGAGCAGTGGCGCTCTACCGTTTCCGCTATTTCGCCGGGGGCCGCAGCCGATGCATCACATGGCGATGGCGAGGCGGAAATCCACGTCCTGCAGCCCAGCCTGCCAGGAGCGCATTCTGTCGAGGAAGGAGCCGGAGCGCATATACTGGAGGTCGACCGCCCATCGGTCTTCGGCGAAAACCTTTCGCTCGAGATCGGCCTCTTCCTGTTTCATCAGATCGAGGATTCTTTTGTCCTCATCGGCATCCAGCCAAAAGCCATGACCATCCACGCAGAAATCCATCTCAAGGTCATAAAGCCGTTGCTGCATTGCGGACATTTGCGGCTGGAGTCGGTGGCGTTGAAGATCAATGCGCCTTTCTCGTCGTCGCCGAAATCGAAGACTTCGTCCTCAAGCTCTTCCAGCTCCTGACGGCTGAGCCACAGCCCGCGACAGGATGGACAATATTCGACCTCGACGTCATCGCGCTTGGTCTGCACCAGGTCGTTGTCACAGTTCGGGCATTTCATGGACGTTCCCTCACGAATGACTTTATTCAGGCCCACAACCCCACACGGTGAGTAGCTATAATTGCCATGACGCCTTTGGTCTATTGATGACGTCGCATGCGGCGGTGATACCGCCACCGCATCCACCTCTATTCCTTCTCCGCCGCAATGACGATCTGCGTCTGCGTGACGATGGCGCAGAGTTTGCCGTCGTTGCGGGTGATGCGGGTCTGCCACACCATGGTGCTGCGGCCGCGGTGCAGCGGCGTGCATTCGGCGTGCGCGGTGTCGCCGATCGGGATCGGCGCGAAGAAATTGGTCTTGCTTTCGATGGTCGCGGTGCGGGCGCCGTCGGGCAGGTTGGCGATGGTCGCGGTGCCGCCGAGATTGTCGGCGAGCGCCATGAGCGCGCCGCCGTGCAGCACGCCCATGCGGTTTTCCAGCTCGTCGCGCACGAGCATCTCGGCCGTCACCTTGTCGCGCGACACATGGGTGATTTTCATCCCCATCAGCGCGGCGAAAGCCGGTTGCAGTTCGGCGTCGCGAAGCATGTCGCCCCCCAAGCAAAAGGCGCGGCCGAAGCCGCGCCTTCCCTTTACTACAAGACGGCGGGATTTACTGCCGCGGTTGCGGCACCACGCGCATGTAGGGCTTAGGCGCCTTCCAGCCCTGCGGATAAAGCTTCTTCGCCTCGTCTTCGCTGACCGCGGCGGTAAGGATCACGTCCTCGCCCTGTTTCCAGTCCGCCGGCGTCGCCACGCGGTGCTTGGCGGTGAGCTGTAGCGAATCGATGACGCGCAGGATTTCATTGAAGTTGCGGCCGGTGCTCATCGGATAGACCAGAATGAGCTTGATCTTCTTGTCCGGCCCGATGACGAATACGTTGCGCACGGTCATATTGTCGTTCGGTGTGCGGCCTTCGGAGGTGCCGCCCGTGCTCGCCGGCAGCATGCCGTACAGCTTCGATACTTTCAGGTCGGTGTCGCCGATCATCGGATAGTTGGGCGCAAAACCGACGACGTCCTTGATGTCGTTTGCCCACTTGTTGTGATTGTCGACCGGGTCGACGGAGATCGCGAGGATTTTTACCCCGCGCTTGTCGAATTCCGGCTTCAGCCGCGCCATGGTGCCGAGCTCGGTGGTGCAGACCGGGGTGAAATCCTTGGGATGCGAGAACAGCACCACCCAATTGTTGCCGATCCAGTCGTGGAAGCGGATTTTGCCTTCCGTGGTCTCGGCCTCGAAATCCGGAGCGGTATCGCCGATTGCCAGTGCCATAAAAACCTCCGTCGTTGACGAATTTTGCCAAACGCATTCGACAGCTAATCTACGTTCGAAGCCGCGATGTTACCAGCCTGCCCGTTCCGTAATATTTGGCCGCCGCGAAGAACTATTCACGCGGCAATGACGAAAACCCTGGAAGATTCGACCAATCGCTTAACGGCTTGGGAAAGATTTTTCGGCTAGGCTTTTCGTTCACCGAACCTTGAGCGGGAATACCGCAGATTTGCCGCACTCGTGCCCTTGCGCGGCCAATCTCGAATTAAAAGCTCTGAACCGCAGCCCTCAGTCGCGCGACCAAGGGGTAGGCGTAAAGACGCGGCTGCTGCGGCAGTCAGGCCTGGAGGCGACCGATGAGCGGTCCGAACGACCTCAGTCTCGCTATGCTTGTGGCGATCATCGCTCATTCGCAGATCGTCGTGCGCCAGCCGGCCAAGCCCGCGCGGGCGCTGCCGGCAGGCTTCGAGGCGGCGGACCTTGCCATCCTGGAATGGATCGCCGCCGAAGGCCGTCGCGCCGGCCGGCGCCTCGCTCTGGTTTAATTCCCCATTTCATCGAGGGATTGGCGCGCTCGGCGGCCTAAGCCGGCCTGCCAGTTTACAAAAAAAGCGGCCCTGCAGAGCAGGGCCGCCAGGAACCGCGCGAGGAGGAGAAGCGCGGAGTGAAACCTTGCGAGCGCGTTTGGCTCGCGGCTTTGGATGGTGGCGCGGGTCTTTTGCTTGACCCGCGCCGAACGCGTTACTCGCCTTCCGTTCCGATTGCGTAGGCGGTCTCGCCGTGCACCGCGTCGTCGCCCACTTTGAGCACCGACTCGTCCATGCGCAGCGGCACGATCAGGCCGATCACCTTGAGGATGATGAAGGTCATGACCGCGTTGAACACGATGATGAACAGCGCGCCGTAGAGCTGCATCAGCAGCTGATGGCCGGTGTCGCCATAGAGAAGGCCCGTGACCGAGACGCCCGGCGCTTCCTTGTCGGTGCCGATGTACTCGAGCATGTTCGGGTTGGCGACGATGCCGACCATCAGACCGCCGGTGAGGCCGGCGACGCCGTGGGTCGACAAAACGCTCAGCGTGTCGTCGACCTTCATCATGAAGCGGGTCTTCTGCAGCTTGTTCATGGACAGCCACGGAATGATGCCGGCGACCACGCCGATGATGATGGCGCCCCAGCCGTCGACGAAGCCGGCCCCGGGGGTGATGGCGACGAGGCCGGCGATCATGCCGTTGACGGCGCCGAGCACCGACGGCTTGCCGTAGGCCATCTTGTCCATCAGCGTCCAGACCAAGAGCGCAGTCGCGGTCGCGGTGTTGGTGTTGAGCACCGCGGCGCCGGCGTCGGCATTGGCGAAGTACGGATCGCCGCCGTTGAAGCCGTTCCAGCCGAGCCACAGGATGCCGGCGCCGATCAGCGTCACCAGCAGGCTGTTGGGCGGGAAATGATCGCGATCGGCTTGCAGCCGCGGCCCGATCACCATGGCGGCGACGAAGCCCGACACGCCGGCGGCGAGATGGATGACGTAGCCGCCCGAGAAGTCTTGCACGCCCAAGACGCTGAGCCAGCCGCCGCCCCACAGGCTGAAGGCGCCGACCGTATAGACCAGCGTCATCCACACCGGGCAGAAGATCATCCAGGCCGTAAAGTTCATGCGGCCGAGCAGCGAGCCGGCAAGAATGATGACGGTAATGGCGGCGAACACGAACTGGAAGAAGATCAGTGTCGCCATTGGGAAGGTGAGCGGCGGCATGCCCGCAGCTGCGGCCGGTATTGTTGCCTGGCCGGTGGTGAAGACCGCCGACGTCGCCAGACTCGGCGTGCCAAGGAACGGAAACCATTGCGGCCCGAACGCCATGTTGTAGTCAAACAAAACCCAGACGACGAGCACCGATGCAAAGGCGTACATCGACATGAAGGCGGAGTTGATCGCCCACTTCTTCTTGACGATGCCGCCGTAGAGAACGGTCAGTCCTGGTATACTTTGCAGGCCGACGAACGTTGCGGCCGCCAGCTGCCAGGCGTTATTGCCCGAGTCCAGCCATTTAGGTGCTGCGACGAGTGCCATCTCGACTGCCATGTGCCTTCCCCCAATAATGCCCGTTGTGCGCGGATGGCACGTGGGCAAACAAAGACCGACTGCGCGCCGTCTTTGGCGCGCAGGCGAGCGTTTGGACGTTCGCAAGACTTGTGCCAGTTAGTTGGACGGCCAGGCCACGCATTTCGTCGCGAAAATCGGGGGTTGGGGGCAGGGGGTGATTAAGATGCTTGCAATTGCCTATGAACGAGGCAGCGGGGTGCGACACCGATCGACAGGGGCCCGATTATGGGCTTTGGCGACGGCGGCATTTGCGCTTGGGATATTCGGCGTTGCTGGTGGCGCCGAGGCGCAGCATGGGCAGACGACGATCGCTTGCAGCAATCCCGCCAGCGGAACGAGCTGGCAGGTCACCATCGATTTCGACCGCCGCACCGTCGACGGCTATCCGGCCAGCATCAGCGACAGCGCGATCTCGTGGCGCGACCCTAGCGATCAAGGCAATTACACGCTTGATCGCAAGTCCGGAAATCTTAGGGTGGCGGTTCCATCGAGCACCGGCGGCTATTTTCTTCATGATCAATGCAAGCTGGACAAATAGGCTCGCTCTCGCCGGCCTCACGCGCAAGCCGGAGCGGCGTTGATGGCGCAGCGCCTGCCCGGCGTTAAGGCGAGCGTCGGCTTTGCCTCGGAAACCGGCCCGCGCGAACGCAACGAGGATTTTGCCGGCGCGGTGTTCGGCTGGGAGCTGCCGCAGCCGCGCCGCGACGTGGTGGCGGCGATTGCCGACGGCATCGGCGGCGCCAAGGGCGGCCGCGTCGCCGCCGAGATGGCGGTGCGCGGCTTCCTCGACGGCTTTTGCGATCTGCCGGAGACCATGGAAGTGCGCCGCGCCGCCGCGCGCGTGCTCACCTCGCTCAATGCCTGGATTTTTTCGCAAGGCCGCCGCGACGCCAAGCTCGCCGGCATGGGCTGCACCTTCACCGCTTTGGTGCTGCGCGGCCGCGTGGCGCACATCGTTCACGTCGGCGACACCCGCGCCTATCGGCTGCGCGGCGATCGTCTCGCCTGCCTGACCGTGGATCACGTGCGCGACGGCGGCGCCGAGCGCTCCTCTACGCTCGTGCGCGCGCTCGGTGTCGAAACCGAGGTGCCGCTCGACTATGCGAGCCAGCCGGTGGCGTTGCACGACCGCTTCCTGTTGTGCAGCGACGGCGTGCACGCCTTTCTGCCGCCCGACGCCATGGCCGATATTTTGCGCGAGCGCTCGGCGTCCGAGGATTCCGCCCGCGCGTTGATCGCCGCGGCGCTCCAAGCCGGCAGCACCGACAATTGCACGGCGCTGGTGGTCGACGTCGTCGATCTGCCGACCGCGGAATCCGCGGACATCGGATCGGCGATCATGCAGCTGCCGCTCATCCCGACGCCGATCGCCGGCGAAACCGTCGACGGTTTCGTCCTCAAAGTGCTGATGTCGGACGGTCATTACACGCGGCTGTTCGGCGCCGTCGACGAAGTCGAAGGCGGCGAAGTGGCGCTGAAGTTTCCCAAACCGCAAGTCGCCGCGGTCGACACCTATCGCACCGCGTTCGTGCGCGAAGCCTGGGTGGGCGCGCGCGTCAATAGTCCGTGGGTCGGCCGCACCATCGAGCTGCCGCCGGGCCGGCAGACGTGTCTCTATACGGTGATGCCGCTTTATCAGGGCGAGCTGCTCGAGACGCGGCTCTCCCGGCGCCCGGCGATCGGTCTCGAGGAAGGGCGCAACATCGCCATCAAGCTCGCCCGCGCCGTGACCGCGCTGCACAATGCCGGCATCATCCATCGCGACATCAAGCCGGACAACGTGATCCTGGAGGCCGCGGGCTCGCTCAAGCTGATCGATCTCGGCGTCGTCCGCGTGCCCGGAATGGAAGACTTTCCGTCCTCGGACATTCCCGGCACGATTGCCTACATGGCGCCCGAAATGTTTGCCGGCGAGCCGGGCAACGCGGCCACCGATATTTATGCGCTCGGCGTCACGCTGTTCCGCGCCTTCACCGGCGAGTTTCCTTACGCCAACATCGACGCGACCAGCGGGCCGCGTCGTACCCGGCCCGCACCGTTGTCGACGCTGCGTCCGGACCTGCCGGCCTGGCTCGCCGCCGCGCTCGGCCGCGCCGTTGCCCACGATCCGGCGGAGCGTTTCCGCGACGCGCTCGAACTCGCCGTCGAAATGGAGAACGGACCCGCGCGTGCCCCCGTCGGCGCGGGCCGCCCGCCGACCTTTTACGAGCGCAACCCGGTCGCGTTCTGGCAGGGCGTCGCGGCGCTGTTGGCGCTCGCACTCATCGCCGCGCTGTTGCTGCGGCATTGAGCGGTCAGAGCGTCGCGAATCACCCAAACGAGACATTGGGCGGTTTACGCGGCCGCAATAGGGATTGGCGTTGGTAACGTCGTTTTCGCTGACCGGTGGTCATTCTACAGCGTCTTCTATTCGACGCCGCTCACCATGCCGCCCTGGCCGGTGGCGGCGGGCTCCGGCTGTTTTCCGCAACACCGCAATGTTATAAACGAGCAAACCGCTGGAGTAAGCCAATGCGCGGGCAAGAGCGCATCGAAATCAATGCCAAAGTCCTGTTAGGCAAACCGGTCATCCGTGGCACGCGGATTTCCGTCGAGTTGATCCTGCGCAAGCTAGGCGAAGGCGCCTCCGAGCGCGAGCTTTTGGAGTCTTACCCGCATCTCACCAAAGAGGATATCAGAGCGGCCATGACCTATGCGGCGGACTCGCTCGCACACGAGGATATGGTGATCGCCGAGCCTAAAGAGTAAATGCGCTTTCTGGCCGACGAGAGCTGCGATTTCCGTGTCGTGCGTGCGTTGCGGGCTGCCGGCCACGATGTGAAAGCGGTTATCGAGACCGCGCCGGGCGCGGAGGACGACGCGCTCGTGGCTCTCGCAATCCACGAACGACGGGTGGTCTTGACCGAAGACCGTGATTTCGGGCGCCTTACATACGCTGCTGCACAGCCGGCTACCGTGATCCTGATGCGCTTTCCCTCGACTGCACGCGCTGCGCTTCCTGCCGCTGTCGTCGATTTCGTCGGCAAGTACGAATCAGAACTCGATGGCCGCTTCGTGGTCGTCGAGCCGGGACGCATTCGCATCGGCGGTCGTCCTTAGCGAGCGCAGGGTGGCTGGGCGAGCGAAGCCCACGCGGTTTGATGACCGAGGATGAAGACGCAGGCACGGCGCGCTCCCTCTCCCCGGAGGGGAGCGGAGGGGAGAGGGTTGGGGTGAGGGGGTTCGGACGCTGCAGTCTTTTTCTGAAACTTCCGAACGTGCCGCGCTTGCTGAATTTATGAACCCAGCGGAATAGATCGCGCTAGTCGTCTTTGAGGAGCTTCCACGGCTCGGTCCGAAGCCCCTTGGCAATCCGCGCAATGTTGTCGATCGACACGTTACGCTCCGACCGTTCAACCGCGCTGAGATACGTCCGGTTCATGCCGGATTCGTGGGCGAGCGCCTCTTGGCTCAGAGCGTGAGCGGCCCGCAGCCGGCGCATGTTTTTCGCCAGCACGTCCCTGAGCGGCCCTTTGGATTGCTCTCGCGCTTCAGGCGATCGCCTGCTCGGGGCGCGCATGCTGCCTCGAATGTCGCGTGCCATGCGCCTTCCCCCGAACTGGCGGCTCGCCGATTGTAACTTAAAAGCGGTCGCCCTTAAAACCGTCAAGCGGCAATACATGTGTCCGTCAAAAGGACGCATAAGAGTGGGCCGCGTCATGACCAAACGACGTTCGAGCAAATCTGCGCGCCAAGGGCCTAAACACGCGACCGCGCGACCGACTACGAAATTCACAATCCAATACTTTCGCAACGGCAAGCGCGCAAAACCGCTGACGTTCGACCTGCCATCGTTCGAGCAGGCCCGCAAGGTGGCGCGCATCGCGGGCGACTTTCCGAACCTAGGGGTCCACTCCTTCACCATCACGTCCGAGGACGGCACGACCGAAACCTGGCTCTATCGCGAAGGCACGTGGCGGCAAAAACGGCGATGAGCCATGGAGCCGAACGCCAACGGATCGCCGATACGGTGACGTGGCTGATCGGGCTATACGGCCCCGACGCCGCTACCGAAGCCCTGCATCACGCCTTCAAGCGCGAGCGCGCCGGCGACCGCACCGCCGCGCAATTCTTCATCGAGGTTTATCGCGTCATCGCCGAGCGCAGGGCGTAGCCCGGGTTGAGCGCAGCGAAACCCGGGGTCAACGGTGCGGCCTGTATAGCCGTCCCCGGATTTCGCTGCGCTCAATCCGGGCTACTTGCTATAGCGTTCAGGTTGATGTTACGCACGAATCCTAATGATGACCGGAACACAAAATCGCTGGCGCCCCAAGCACATTGATATTGAACCTAGCTTTAATGCGTTTGTCATCACCTTTCGCGGCGGTCGACTTATTCGTGATCTGATGCCAGATTTGAGCAAGATGGGGCTAAACGCCGACTATTTATTTCCTAAGGACAACACTATCGTTGAACTTAAGTGTCTCGTGAAGGACCCGTTAGAGGAAACGGATTGGCCATCCCGTGTATCTCGGGCGTTTAGATCAAGTGGCCATTCCCTCGGTGACCTCATGGGGTGCTTATTTCGTGGTGAAGCGATACCTGATCGAGTAAGAGAAAAGCTAGTCCATTGGCTGCGCGAAGCCCTTCGCGGCGTTGTGAAAACCGGGAACAGGCAGGTGCGCCAATCAAAACGCGACCTTGGAAGGGTAGACGCAAAGGGCATTTTACTCATAGCCAATGACAACAACTACGGCTTTACACCAGCCGTACTGGTTGGCCTAATTGGAGACGCCGCGGCACGTTTAGAGGACAATCATCTCAATGCAATTGTCTACTTTACGCCAAATGTTTTCCATCGAAAGGAAGGCTCAGATGTAGCATGGGTCCTCTGGGAACCGCGCTACAGAGATGATATGGACGATCAATTATCCGATTTTGTCAATGATTTAGGCCGTAAGTGGAATGATTACACGGCGGCGATAACAGGCGATCCTTTTGTTGACAGAGAAGAGGTGGTGTCTAGTAACGTGTCAAAAATGCAGGTTGTAAGGCGTTTTAGGCGAAGAAATTAGCAAGCAATCGATGGGCAGAGCGCCCGTTTTTTTGCCTCACACTTGCTCGGAGCGAGATTACTTTGATCACTTATGTACCAGGGGATTGAATTTATCTGATCTGACAGACAGATGCTACGACCTCAAAGTCACCAAAACCGGCCTCTTTCATTGCGGTACTAACGTCACCTATGCTATGCGGGCACTTCGGCCCCAGAATTATGCTTTTGATGGCGCGCTCTGTAGAATACGCGCCTCTGCGAAATTTTCCGAACGGAAATTCCAAATACCCTACAGCATTACCGTTCTTGTCTACCCGTTTAAGAGGCTCGGTCCACTTTATAAGCTTTCCATCTGGCCATTGACCTATGATGGACGAGATTAAGTCATCACTGCTCTCAGGCGCTTGCTTCTTTTGTGTATAAACTAATCTTACTTCCTGCTCATATGACCAAGTTGTGTGCTTCAATGCTGTCAAGGCCGCAAACACCGCCGCTGCAGCAGGCACCCAATAGGTCAAATCGGTGGCCGCATGGCCTAATCTGTCAAACTTTGACGCGAGGTCGAGTACGAAATCTCTATATTCCTCAATCGTCTCATATTTCAGATATTTAACTTTTTGAAGCCTTCCAGGCGTATCAAACAGCGATGTTGGTCTAAAGCCGATTACGAGACCGCTATAGTTCTCACCATACGCGTTCCACATTGGAAGATCATCGGCGACGAGCGACAAGCATGAACAGAATGCTCGTTGGCTCTTGTAGACGCGTGTCAAATGTTCCGAAAGTACGGAAAGGAAGGCTCCTTGCTCACCCTTGTAGTTTTCCTTTCGAATTAACTCTATTGCTTCTTGCAGGCGCTCATAGCCCAGCTTTATTTCTCTAGGGTCATTAGCTGATGCCAAATCCGAAAACCAGAGACGCTTTGACTTGATCATTCCGAGAAAGCCATCAGAGGAACAGTACTTGTATAAGATCTGTGTAGGCTTGAACTCTAGGAATGCCATTGATCACACCGCTCTTGTGAAGCCCACCATCGCGGTGGTGCGCCGCATCCGCCCTTAAGTCAACCGCTAAGCAGGCGCGAAAGCGCGCTTTTCCGGACGCTTTGGGGAATGCACCGCGCTTCGCGACCTGCCCACCTCACGTTTGCTGCCTAGACGAGGTCTCTCGTTAAGGGATCGGGCTCATGAAGGTGGTACCGCACTCCTAGGCCGCTGTGCGGCCATCCGCCGGACCTCTTTGACGAGCTCCGGGTCGAAATGGCTCTCAAGATCACTTGCTTCCATCTCTCTTAGACCCACCCGAACCATCATGACCCACGCGTGGTGAAGGGCGTATCCCGTAAATGCCCGTCGCCAGAAGACCTGGTTGAAATCATGATAATCGCCATCGCGGAAATAGCTCAACGGAGTCGAATGCACGTAGGCGGACAGATAATTGTAGACGCTGTCGAAATATTCCTCGTCGAAATTCATGCTCTCGACAATAGATCGCATGCCATTGACGTAAATCACCTCCCCGCCCAACATTTTTCTTTGCTGTTGCGGAGGCCTCTTTTGAAACAGTGGCATCGCGGTCAATTCGTCCCGCAACGTTCGCAATGTGGCGCGCTGATTATTCGCTGCATCGGCGATGATTCGCTTAAAAAGGCGCACGCGCGAAGCTGCGTCATGGATTTTCATGACCTGAAGCCGAAATTTCCATTCCTCTTCGCTTACCTCTTCCTTCAGATACCAGTACATAATGGATGTCTCTATGATTGCGCGGCAAAGCACGGCGATCGATGAATGGTCCAGAAATGGCAGTCGTTTGTCTTCATGACCGCGATACAATGCCTGTGTGCTCATCGCTGTGGTGCAAATTTTGTCGAGCATGCTGGACGCCAGCGAATCGTTCAGCGTCATGGGACGCCCGGCGATTTTCGAGGAAATTAGTGAGAGAAACATCATAATACCCTCGAAATGCTCCTCCGAGGCAAAGTTATGCGTTGGATTGCCCGTGTCCTTATTGAATAATTTGGCAATTTTTGATTGGGTATCAACGGAATACGGAAGCGCTAGCAACTCTGCCAACTCTTTTGTGTTCGGATTATCTGGATTGCTCATCTTTCGACCTTAACACGAAGCCCCGATCGCAGGCTCGCGCTGACCAGATAGTATGCGTGCCTTTTCGAGTTACTCAATCCACACTGGATTTAACAAAAGTTCTCTGGAATATCGTTTGGGCGAGACGCAAACGTCCTCCGAATCGCGCTTGCGCTATCCAGGCTATGCGGCTCTTGCGAATCATACCCGAGTGCCTTGCGATAGCGCGTAGGGCGGGTTGGGCGCGAAGCGCCGTAACCCACCATTCGACACAAGGGGCAACTCAGCCGGTGGGTTACGCGCCTGCGGCGCTAACCCACCCTACGCTCTTGGGGTCACGTCGCAAAGACCGGCTCCCGCGAGCGCTCGATATCGGCTTTCAGATAAGGATTGCGCATAGCGCCCGGCTCGATGAGGTCGACCTTGCGGCGGAACAGCGTCTCGAGCGCAGCCTTCAATCCGAGGTATGTCTTGAGCGACAGCGCCTCGGGCGCGCCGGAATCGAACTCGACCAGGAAATCGAGATCGCTGCGCGCCGGATCAAAGTCTGCTTGGCGCGCCGCCGAGCCAAACACGTCGAGTCGCCGCACATGGAAGCGGCGGCACAAGTCGCGCAATTCCTCGCGATGCTGCGCAATGTCCGCGATCATCGTCCGCTCCATAGTGCGGCCAGCAAGCGTAGCCCGGGTTGAGCGAAACGAAACCCGGGGTCAGCCCTGCCGCCGCTACCCGGATTTCGCTGGCGCTCAATCCGGGCTACTTGCTCCTCCTCTGCCGTAGCTTGCTTTGCGGCGATTGCAAAGGCGTTACCCTGCTAACCTGCTGTTGCCCTGGAGGAATTACGCGCTCCTTGTGAATCATCCTCAGCGTGACTTGCGACGGATGTAGCCAATAGCTGCGACCTTTACAAAAAAGCTATTTCGAATCAATCGCTATTTGTCTCCTTTATCTTGACGACTTGACAACAGTTCAGCGACCGCTACATAGGAGCAAGCTCGCTCATCAGGGGCGTCAACCGGTGGCGTACCGTTTGGTGGAGCGAGCGCGGTACCCGCGTGCGGTTTCGCAGATCGCACCCGGGCGGCTTCGGACCCTGCCTCTCCGGCACTACGGCCGGTGCGCGAGGAGCTCGCTAATAAAGGGGTTTGGCGTAGCGCATGCTGCTCCAAAT